>OFJB01000175.1_pt1 | contig 35894 bp, 30 predicted proteins | sample 1775081 | NCBI WGS metagenome assembly OFJB01 (sample SAMN08195771, study PRJEB24354) | sludge metagenome | isolation source: initial sludge from phenol fed wastewater aerobic bioreactor | place: India: Nagpur | collected 2016-06-05
CCGCCTGCTGCCCACCACCGGTCCGCACCTGTTCTCCGAGGTGTTTACCGACATGTGCGAGCAGAAGGGCCGCCAGGTGGGGCCGCGGACCTATGAACTGAACCGCACCGGCACCGACCCGCTGCTGCCGCGCGACCGGCAGTTGCAGGGCATGCGCCTGTTGCTGGTGGGGCTGATGGAATTCAGCTACCGCGCGGGGATCGAGAAGCTGACCCTGCTGACGCCCCTGCATACGCTGTATCACTGCCTGATGGCGGGCGTTCAGGTGAAGCCGCTGGGCCTGCCCAAGAAGATGGACGAGGAGCGCCAGGCGCCGGTCTGCTTCATCACCGACGAAACCTCGCTGTCCAACGTCCGGGACTATTTCCACCTGCATGACAGCATCGTGCGCTACCTGGGCACCAGTGCGGGGGACAACGCAACCTATCGCATTCCCGCCGCCACCCCGCTCCACGTCGCGGCGGAATAGTGAGCGAACCGCACGATCGCTTGCGGCCGGACGATGACGGGCTTGCCCGTGCAGCCGGCCGCACGCGCGTCGTGCAGGATTTCAGCCGCAACGCCCGCAGCGGGACCGATCTGCCGCAACTGCGCGCCAACCTGCTGGAAGCAGTCTGGGCGCTGGGCTTTGACTATGTGATGCTGCAGGGACCGGAGGGGATCATCTGGCTTGCCGACCTGCCGCCCCTCTGGCACCGGCCGCGCGCCACGGACGGCGATGCGGTGCTGGCGGCGGGTGCGCTTTCCTATGCGCCCTTTCTGTGGTCCGACATTCCCCGCCTGACCACGCTCACCGATGCGCAGCAGGAATATCTCAGCGAAGCGGTGGCGGCGGGTGTGGGCGCGGCGGTCAGTATTCCCATTCACCGGCCGCGCCCGGCCAACGAGGCGGGCAGCTACAGCCGTTTCGCGGGCCTTTGTTCCTTCCTGATGCGCAACGGCACGCCCCTGCCGCTGGAATCGCTGGCGGCGGCGCATTACATCGGCGCGCAGGCTTTCGACGCGCGCATCCGCCGCGAGCTGGGCCTGCAGGAGGCCGACCCGCCCGTCGAATACGTCGCCGAGCCCAAGTTCGACGGCCTGGCGATGGGCCTGCGCTACGAGCACGGCCGCCTGGTGCAGGCCGCCACGCGCGGCGACGGCGAGGTGGGCGAGGACGTGACGCACGCCATCCGCACCATCCGCCAGATCCCGCTGCGCCTGCCCGCCGGCGCGCCGCCGCTCTTGGAGGTGCGCGGCGAGGTCTACATGCGCGGGCCGGATTTCGAGCGGCTCAACCAGCGCCAGCGCGAGCTGGGCGAAAAGACCTTCGTCAACCCGCGCAACGCCGCCGCCGGCGCGGTGCGCCAGCTCGACGCGCGCATTGCCGCGCAGCGCCCGCTCTCGTTCTTCGCCTACGGCCTGGGCGAGGTCACGCCGCCCGGACAGGGCGGGCCCGAGTGGCGCACGCACTACGAACTGCTGCGGCAGTTGAAGGACTGGGGCTTTCCGGTGGCGCAGCAGGTGCGGCTCGCATACGGCGCGGCCGAACTGGTCGCCTTCCACGCCATGATGGGCGCCGCGCGGGATGCGCTGCCCTACGGCATCGACGGCGTGGTCTACAAGGTCAACAGCCTCGCCCTGCAGCGCCAGCTCGGCTTCGTCACGCGCGAGCCGCGCTGGGCCGTGGCGCACAAATACCCGCCGCAGGAGATGGTCACCACCGTCGAAGCCATCGACGTGCAGGTCGGCCGCACGGGCAAGCTCACGCCGGTGGCGCGCCTGGCGCCGGTCTTCGTCGGCGGCGCCACGGTGACCAACGCCACGCTGCACAACCTGTTCGAGCTGCGCCGCAAGCGGGTGCGCGTGGGCGACGCGGTCATCGTGCGCCGCGCGGGCGACGTGATCCCCGAGGTGGTCGGCGTGGTCGATGCCCGCCGGCCTGCCTACGTGCCCAACTTCCGCATGCCGAGTGCCTGCCCGGTGTGCGGCAGCAGCGTGGTGCGCGAGCGCGGCGAGATCGAGCACCGCTGCACCGGCGGGCTGTTCTGCGCGGCGCAGCGCAAGCAGGCGCTGCTGCACTTCGCCAGCCGCAAGGCCATGGACATCGAGGGCCTGGGCGAGAAGCTGGTGGACCAGCTCGTCGACGGCGCCCTGATCCACGGCCTGCCCGGGCTCTACGCGCTGGGCGAGGAGCAGCTCGCCGGTCTGGAGCGAATGGCCGAAAAATCCGCGCGCAATCTGCGCGAGGCGCTAGAAAAATCGAAGCACACCACGCTCGCGCGCTTCCTCTACGCGCTCGGCATCCGCCACGTCGGCGAAGCCACCGCCAAAGACCTGGCGCGCCATTTCGGCAAGCTCGACATGTTGATGGAGGCCGACGCCGACGCGCTCATGCAGGTGAGCGACGTCGGCCCCGTCGTCGCCGAATCCATCCGCACCTTCTTCGCCCAGCCGCACAACCGCGAGGTGGTGCAGGCGCTGCGCGACGCGGGCGTGCAGCCCAGGGAGGGCGAGCCGCTGCCCGCCGCCGCCCTGCCGCTGGCGGGCAAGACCGTGGTGCTCACCGGCACGCTCCCCACGCTCGCGCGCGAGGAGGCCAAGGCGCTGCTCGAAGCCGCGGGCGCCAAGGTGGCGGGCTCGGTCAGCAAGAAGACCAGCTACGTCGTCGCCGGCAGCGAGGCCGGCGGCAAGCTCGCCAAGGCGCAGGAGCTGGGCGTGCCGGTGCTCGACGAGGCCGGGCTGCACGCGCTGCTCGAAGGGCGGCTCTGATGGCGCTCGCCCGCCGCGCCCCCCGCCTTGGCCTGGTGCTGGGCAGCGGCTCGGCGCGCGGCTGGGCGCACATCGGCGTGCTGCAGGTGCTGGAGGAAGAAGGCGTGCGGCCCGACCTGGTGTGCGGCGCCTCCATCGGCGCGCTCGTCGGCGCGGCCTATGCCGCGGGCGAGCTGCCGCGCTTTGCCCAGTGGGTGCAGAGCCTGGGCATGCGCGAGGTGTTCGGCTTCATGGACTTCAGGCTGTCGGGCGGCATGCTCAAGGGCGAGAAGCTGATCGACTTCTGGCGCAGCCACTTCGCCGATTTCAACATCGAGGATTCGCCGCTGCCCTTCGCCGCCGTCGCCACCGATCTGCATTCGGGCGCCGAGGTCTGGCTGCGTTCGGGCTCGATCGCGGACGCCGTGCGCGCCTCGATCGCATTGCCGGGCCTGTTCACACCGGTGCAGTACGAGGAGGGCCGGCTGCTGGTGGACGGCGGCATCGTCAACCCCGTGCCCACGTCGCTCGCGCGGGCCATGGGGGCGGACATCGTGATGGCGGTGGACCTGAACGCCGACATCCTGCACCGCCACATGCAGCCGCTGGCCGTGCAGGGGCCGCAGGACGCGCCCGAGCCGGCGCCGCCGGAAGAGCCCGCCCCGCCGGAATCCCCGTCCGAGCCGCCCGGCTGGAAAGACCGCCTGCGCCAGTGGCTGCCCGAGCGGCCGGTGCGCCCTGCGCCGCCCAGGGCCAAGCCCCCGTCGGTCCTCGACGTGATGATGACGAGCGTGACGATCATGCAGATGCGCATCACGCGCAGCCGCATGGCGGGCGACCCGCCGGAGGTGGTGATCACCCCCAGCCTGGCGCATCTGGGCCTGCTCGATTTTTACCGTGCCGGCGAGGCGATCGCCGAGGGGCGGCGCGCGGCGCACGAGGCCCTGGCGCAGTTGCGGCGCTTCATGCAGTAAGGGGCGCCATTGCCCGTGTTCGTGTCAGGGCTGTCGGTGCGCCGCCGGCCCGGGGCGGCGTACACTAAAGTGTCATTCTCAATGAAACTTTGATCCTCATGCACGACCACACCACCGCCGAAGCGATCTACCCGTTCGATGCCCGCGGCATTGCCCGCCGTTTCCGTCACTCGGCGATCTTTGGCGCACTCGATGCGCTCAACCCCGGGGAAACCATGCGCTTCATGAACGACCATGACCCGCTGCCGCTCCTGAACCAGATCGAGATGCGCTATGGCGACGGCGTGGCCATCGAGTACCGCCAGCGCGAACCGGGCGAAATCGTCATCGACTTCGTGCGCCAGTAATCCGGCTTCCTGCCTGCGATCGCCACGTGCGCGGCGCCGTGGGTCGCGGGCAGGAGCGGGGTTTTCCTCCGGATCGCCTGGTGTGCCGTCCGGGATGGGTTACCAGCCCCAGGTCAGTCGTGCGCTGATCCAGCCGCGCTGGCCGTTCTCGCGCTGGACGCGTACCCAGCCGCCGCGTGTGCCCAGCGTGCGCAGGATTTCACCGTATTCCAGCGTTGCCAGCAGGCGTTGGCCGGTCGAAGGGCCGGCGCGCAGGTTGGCCCTGCGCGCCGAGACGATGCGGTGCGGCGTCTTGCCGGTCAGCGGTGCGTGGATCCAGCCGAGCGTCGCTTCATGATCGGCCACCTTGAGCCATTTTCCGCGCCGCTCGAGCACGCGCAGCGGGTAGCCGCGGTCGAGCACCCATACGGCCTGGGCCCGAGTGGTGGGCTGCTGGCGGACATTGACGTTGTGGGCGTCGACGCTCACATAGTCGGCTGCCTGCGCGCCGGTGATCGGCAGCAGGGTACTCGCCAGCAGCAGGATCGTCAGGCGGAGAAAGCGAATCAGGAAGCGGGGCACGTGGTGGAACTCCTGGGTGGTCGTGCCGCGGCCCCATTGCAACGCAGGCGCCGCGGCTTGTGTGGTTCAGGGGATGGGAGGGCTGCGTTCACCTGGCCGCGGCGCGCGCCTGGGCGAGCCAGCCGTCCCAGGTTTGCTGGTGCGCGGCGATCCACTGCTCGGTGTGGCGCTCGATGTCGGCCGCCTTGTTCTGGCCCTGGCTCATCAGGTAGTTCTGCGCGTTGATGTCGGCGATCGGCAGCCGCATGATGGAGAACAGCCTGGCCGCGGCCGGGTTGGCCTCGCACCAGGCCTTGTTGGCGATGATCTGCTGGTTGTTCACCACGAAGCCGTAGTTCTTGCCGTTGGGCAGCCTGGTGTCGAGGCCCTTCTGTTCGCCGGGCAGCGAGGAGAACGGCACCTCCAGCCAGACCACGTCCCTGCCGGGCTTGAGCACGTTGCTCACCCAGTACGGCGTCCAGGTGTAGTAGAGGACGGGCTTGCCGGCCTTGTATCGCGTGAGGGTGTCGGCGATCAGCGCGGAGTAGCTGCCCTGCTGGTGCGTCACGGTCTGGCGCAGGCCGAACGCGGTGAGCTGGTGCTCGATCACGGCCTCGCAGCCCCAGCCGGGGTTGCAGCCGGTGAGGTCGGCCTTGCCGTCGCCGTCGCTGTCGAACAGCCGGGCGAGCTTGGGATCCTTGAGCTGGCCGATGTTGGTGATGCGGTACTGGTCGGCGGTCTTCTTGTCGATCAGGTAGCCCTGCGCCGCGTTGGACGAGAAGATGCCCTGGCGGTAGAGTTTGGCGTCGCCGCCGGCGTTCTTGTAGTAGTCGGCGTGCATCGGGTTCCAGTGGTCGGCCAGGAAGGTGGCGTCGCCGTTGCCGATGGCGATGTGCGCGGCGGGGTATTCCACCTCCTTGATGGGCTGCACGTCGTAACCCAGCTGCGCGAGGGCCTTCATCACCAGCAGGGTCTGGAAGGTTTCCTCGGCGATCGAGCTCTTGAGCGGCAGGACCTTGACGCCCTTGCCCGGCAGGTCGGCCGCTGTGGCGGCCACGGCGAAGGTGCCGGCCATCGTGGCAAGCAGCAGCAGGCGGCGGATGGGGGAGGGGAGCTTCATGGTTTTCTCCTTGGGTTGGAATTTCAATGAAATATGGCTGTAGCGCTTGCCAGGCAAGCGCAAGCAGCTATGGTTTTGAAGATTTGCGCCGCAGCAGGCCCAGCGGCCCGCCGTGCCACCAGCGCTGGCCGCCGCGCCGCGGCTCGCCCATGGCCTGGGTGATGCGGTCGAGCACGATGGCCAGCAGCACGATGCCCAGGCCCCCGACGGTGGCCAGCCCCATGTCCAGGCGGCCGATGCCGCGCAGCACCATCTGGCCCAGGCCCCCCACGGCGATCATCGAGGCGATGACCACCATCGACAGGCTGAGCATCAGCGCCTGGTTGATGCCGGCCATGATCGACGGCATGGCCAGCGGCAGCTGCACCTTCCACAGCAGCTGCCAGGGCGAGGCGCCGTAGGCCCGGCTGGCCTCGATCAGGTCGGGCCGCACCTGGCGGATGCCGAGGTTGGTCAGGCGCACCAGCGGCGGCAGCGCGAACACGATGGTGACGATGACGCCCGGCACGTTGCCGATGCCGAACAGCATGACGACGGGCACCAGGTAGACGAAGGCCGGCGTGGTCTGCATCGCGTCCAGGAAGGGGCGCGTGAGGCGCTGCGCCCGGTCGCTGGCCGCCAGCAGCACGCCCAGCGGCAGGCCGATGACGACGCAGAACAGCAGCGAGGTGAACACCAGCGCCAGCGTCACCATGGTGTCGCCCCAGATGCCCAGCAGCGCCACCAGCGCCAGCGAAACGGCGGTGGCAAGCGCCAGCCAGCGCCCCGCGAACTGCCAGGCGACGAGCACGATGAAGAGCAGCATCAGCGGCCAGGGCACGGCCAGCAGGGCGTCGGTGATGCCCGACAAGATCGCGTCGATCGGCGCGCGCACCGCCTGGAAGAACGGGCGGAAGTGCCCGACCATCCAGGCCAGGCCGTCGTTGATCGGGCCCTGCACCGGCAAGCCGTCGGTGCTGATCTGCTGCCAGAGCGCCGCGAAGCCGCTGCCGTCGCCATCGGGCGGGGCGACGGCGTGGGCCGGGGCGTCGAGCCAGCTTGCGCCGCCTGGGGCGCCGCCGGCGGCGGCGCCCCAGGCGTCGGGTGCGGCCGCAGGTGCGTCGGCAGGCGCGGCAGGCGTGCCCGCGGCGCTCCAGGGGTCGGTGTCGGCTTCATTGGCCATGGCGGGGTCCTTTCATCTCAAGCCGCCTTGACGACCGGGTCGGCCGCCTGGTGCGGAAACCGCGGGTTGAGCTGCAGCGGCGCCACCTCGGGCTGTGCGGGCAGCACCGGCGGCGTGTCGCGGTCGAGAAAGCGCATCAGCGTGGTCCGGCTCACCACGCCCAGGTACCGGCCGGCGTCGTCGATCACCGGCAGCGGGCAGGGGGCGTGCGCCATCGCGCCGTACAGCTCCGCCACGGGCGCGTTGGCGTCCAGCGGCGTGGCGTCGTGCAGGTAGGCGTGCTGCAGGCCGAGCGGGCCCTGGCGCCCGCGCAGCGCGTCGCGCAGCGATTGCGACGAGACCACGCCGAGGTACTGCTTGCGCGGGCTGAGCACGTAGGCCACGTCGCGGTCCGAGTCCTCCAGGATGCGCAGCGTGGCGCGGCAGCCGCGGTCACCCTGCTCGGAGATCACGGTGAGCGCCTGGCGCGCGATGTCGGCGGCCTTGAAGACGGCGGCGGCATCCACCCCGCGCACGAAGTCGCGCACGTAGTCGTTGGCCGGCGCCCGCAGGATCTCGTCGGGCGTGCCCACCTGCACCACCTGGCCGTCCTTCATGATGGCGATGTGGTCGCCGATGCGCATCGCCTCGTCCAGGTCGTGCGAGATGAAGACGATGGTGCGGCGCCTGGCTTCCTGCAGGCGCAGCAGTTCGCTTTGCATCTCGGTGCGGATGATGGGGTCGAGCGCGGAAAATGCCTCGTCCATCAGCAGGATGGAGGGGTCCGCCGCCAGCGCCCGCGCCAGGCCCACGCGCTGCTGCATGCCGCCCGAGAGCTCGTCGGGGTAGCTTGCCTCCCAGCCGGCCAGGCCGACCTGCGCGAGGGCTTCCCTGGCGGCGCTCTCGCGCGCGCTGCGGTCGACGCCTGCCAGCTCCAGGCCGAAGGCGGTGTTCTCCAGCACCGACAGGTGCGGCATCAGGGCGAACGACTGGAACACCATCGAGATGTCCTTGCGCCGCAGTTCGCGCAGGCGCTTGTCGTCATAGCCGTTGATGTTTTCGCCCTCGACCAGGATGCGCCCGCTGGTGGGCGCGATCAGCCGGTTGAGCATGCGCACCAGCGTCGACTTGCCCGAACCCGACAGGCCCATGACGACGAAGATTTCGCCTGCTTCTATCGTGAAGCTGGCGTCGAACACGCCGATCGATTGACCGGTGCGCTGCAGGATCTCCTGCTTGGAGACGCCTTGTCCGGCCAGCCTCAGGGCCTCTTGCGGCGCGTTGCCGAAGACCTTGAAGACATGGTCGATGATGATTTGCTTGGTCACTTGGTGGTTTCTTTCTCGTGGATTGAACTCACCCTGCGTGTCGCTGGACGCGCGGGGCACGAAGGCCGAAGCGTGAAAGACACACGACCCCGATGCAGTGACATCGCCCAAAGTGCCTGCCCTCGACGGGTCGCACACGGAGAACGTTGCCGGGGAATGTGGCTACCTTCCGGGGTAGCCGGGTGGCTCGAATGGCACGCGGAGGGTGGTGCGCAAGAGCCGGTGTGCGGGCGTCGCATTGCCGCTTCGCAAAACGGCGGGACGCCCTGGGCATCGAGGCCGAAACTTCGGCCGTGGCAGGCGGCGCTGGCTGGTGAAGCCGTTGCTGCTCAGCCGTGTTTCAGGTGATGTCGGATGGACTCTTCATCACCCTGGAACCTGCTATCGAGGTTGTAAGACACGCGGAAATTATAAGTCGCGCTTCTTGGGAGCTGCTGTCTGCCGATTTCGCGGCCCGTGAATCAGCCGTATCGGTTTTCGGCAATGTCGATGCAGTGCAGGCCGAAGCGTTCGGTGCGGCGATCGGGAAAATGGCATTACCCCTTCGATGCGCGCGGCATCGCCCGGCGTTTTCGCCACTCGGCCATCTTCGGCGCGCCCGACCCCGGCGAGACCATGCGCTCCATGAACGACCATGACCCGCTGCCGCTCCTGAACCAGATCGAGATGCGCTATGGCGACGGCGTGGCCATCGGGTACCGCCAGCGCGAGCCGGGCGAAATCGTCATCGACTTCGTGCGCCAGCAATCCGGGGTCCGTTTTGTGAAAAAGGCGCCGCTGGCGATCAGGCCAGCGGCGCCTTGCTTTTTCCTCTCGCCACCATGCCCCCACCAGGAGGGTGGCGCCAGCGGCCGCCGCGGCGGACGGTGCTGCCTTGGCCCGTGTCCGGACGCCCGGCCTGCGGGGGGCGATCTCTCCTCCATCGCTCTTTGGCCAGAGGATGGCAGCGCGCCGCCGGTTCAGACAGTGCCGAAAGTCACGGGCGGCCCGGGAAAGTGTTTCCGCGTGTAGCGGCGCCTGGCGGGATCACGCCGCGGGCGCATCCAGCGCCGCCAGGAGCTTGGCCGGGTTCACGGGCTTGAAGAGCACGGGGATGCCTGCCTCCTTCACGTGCTGCAGGTGCTCCGGCGCGGTCTCGCCGGTGACGAGCAGCAGGCCCAGGGGCGCGAAGCGGCGGGCCAGCGCCTGCCCGACCCGCAGGCCGTCCTGGCCCTGGGCCAGCCGGATGTCGCAGATCAGCCGGGTGATGGGCTGGCCCTGGGCCTGCGCGCTCTGCAGCGCCTGGACCGCCTGGGCTTCGTCGGCGGCCAGCGCGACGTCCAGGCCGTGCATGCGCAGCAGCGTCTGCATGGCGGCGCGCACCTCGGCTTCGTCGTCGAGCACCAGGATGCGCCGCGGCCGCTGCGCCTCGCCGTCCTGGGGCCGCCAGGGCGCGGGCGGCGTGTGCGCGGGGCTGCCCGCGGGTGCCTGCGCCAGCGGCAGGTGCAGGCGAAAGCGCGTGCCCCGGCCCGCGGTGGAGCGCAGGTCCAGCCGGTGCGCCAGCAGCCGGCACAGGCGCGCCACGATGGACAGGCCGATGCCCAGGCCCAGCGAGCGGTCGCGCCCGGGGTTGTTCACCTGGTAGAACTCGTCGTAGACCCGCGATTGCTGCCCGGGGGCGATGCCTATGCCCGTGTCGTGCACCTCCACCCAGACCTCATCGCCGCGCCGGCGCGCCGTCACCAGGATGCCGCCGCGCTGCGTGTATTTGATGGCGTTGTCCACCAGGTTGGAGAGCAGGCGGCGCAGCAGTTGCGGATCGCTTTGCGCCCACAGGTCGGTGGCGCGCACGCGCAGCGTCAGGTCCTTTTCGCTGGCCGCGTCGACGAAGCTCTGGTTGAGCGACTGGAACAGCTCCCGCAGCGCCATGGGCTGGCGCTGCGCGGCGATCACGCCGGCATCCAGCCGCGAGATGTCGAGCATCGAATCGAGCGAATGCCCCAGCGCGCTCACGGCCTGCATCAGGCGGTCTGCGTTGGCCTGCTCCGGCTTGCCCTTGAGCTGCTGCTGCAGCGCGGCGCCCAGCAGCGTGATGGCGTGCAGGGGCTGGCGCAGGTCGTGGCTGGCCGAGGCGAGAAAGCGGGTCTTCTGCCGGCTGGCCTCCTCGGTGGCTTCGATCTGCGCGGCCAGCTGCTCGGCCAGGGCCTGCTTCTCGAAGCGCGAGCGCAGCGACTGGGCGAGCAGGTCGGACTGCGCCTTGGCGAAGTGCAGCACCGTGCCCAGGAAGATCATGCCGCACAGCGCCAGGAAGGCGTTCATGATGCTGGGGCGGATCAGCAGCGCCGCGATCAGGCACAGCAGCATGGGCACGAGGTAGTTGCGGGCCGCGCGCCACAGCGGCGAGACGGCCGATACGCCGGCCGTGCACAGCCCCATCATCACCAGCATCAGCAGCGCCACCAGGTGCAGGCTCTCGGGCAGGAACAGCAGCGGCGCCAGGCCCCAGGTCAGGCTGTTCAGGCGCAGCTCCCGGCAGTAGGTGTCGGCCCAGTGGGCGGAGCGTTCGCCCGCCCGCCCGTCCTTGAAGTAGGCGGTCAGCCGCGGCAGGCGCGAGGTGTTGTACACGTGGGCCAGCATCCAGACGAGCACGCTCCACTGCGCGGTCTGCCAGTACATCGCGGCACCGAACGCCAGGGCGAGCAGGCCGTCGCCCAGCGTCGCCATGCGGATGGTGGAGTACAGCATGGCCACCTGCTCGCGCAGCACCCGCGCGTCGATGAGCTCCGATGGCGCGGGGGAAGGGGGCGGGGCGGCGGCGTTCAATGATCAGGAGCGCATCTTGCTGATGAGCTGCGAGCGCGAGCGCACGCCGAAGGTCAGCAGCAGCATGGAGACGTGGTTTTTCACCGTGCCTTCGGACAGGTTGGCCAGCTCGCCGATCTCCCGGTTGGACTTGCCTTCGAGCACGAGCTGCAGGGTCTGCAGCTGGCGCGTGGTGAGCTGGTGCGCGGCGCTGGAGCGGGCGCTGGGCGGGCGCGGCGCCGGCGACAGGCTGGTCAGCGCGGCCCAGGGCTCGGCGGTGCGCCGGTGCGCGCCGGCCACGCCGTACAGGACGCAGGCCTGCACGAATTCGAGCATCTCGCCGAGGTCGCCCGATTTGGCGAAGAAGGCCGCGGCCCCCAGCGCCAGCGCGTCGCGCGCCGCCGCCTCGCCGGCCGTGCCCGAGAGCACGACGATGGGCGTGTGGGGCCAGGCCTTGCGAAAGGCGATGAGCCCGTCCAGGTCGCGGCTGTCGGGCAGCGACAGGTCCAGCACCACCACCGCGATGTCCTCGGCGTGCCGCTGCTGCAGGGCCAGCGCCTGCGCGAGGGTGCCCGCCTCGTGCACGGTCAGCGCCGGGCAGCCCGCCGGCTGCGTCTGCGCCGCCACCAGCGCCCGGAACCCGAGCCGCACGAGCTCATGGTCGTCCACCAGCAAAATGGCCGACCGCCCGTGCCCCGCCAGGCCGGCGGCGGGCGGATGCATCGTGGAAGCGTTCATGGGGGGGCATCATGCGCGGCCCCTATATTCGCCGCATGCCCGCGGTTTGCCAAGTGCTGAAAGTCATTCCTTCGTGTGCGAGCTTGCCTGGCGAGGGCCGCGGTAGGCCAAAATCCGCCGGTGTTTCGCGTATCGTCGCGCGGATGAATCAATCTCAGGGTTTTCGATGAACGAACGAGCGGACCGGGTGCCGTCCATTTCCTGCGTCATGCCGGCCTACAACGAGGGCGCCTCCCTGCCGGCCGTGATCGCGCGCACCGTGCAGGCGCTGCGCCAGCTCTCGCCGCGCGTGGAGCTGGTGATCGTCAACGATGGCAGCCGCGACGACACCGAGGCCGTGGTGCGCGGGCTGTGCGCGCAGGAGCCGGCGCTGCGGCTGGTGCAGCTCTCGCGCAATTTCGGCAAGGAGGCCGCGCTCAGCGCCGGCATCGCGGCGGCGCGCGGCGAGGCGGTGGTGCTGATGGACGCCGACGGCCAGCACCCCCCGGCGCTGCTGGCCGACATGCTGCACCACTGGCAGCAGGGCGCCGACGTGGTGTACGCCGTGCGGCGCACGCGCGACGACCAGTCCGCGCTGCACCGGCGCCTGGTCGCGTGGTTCTACGGCATCGTCAACTGGGGCGGGCGGGTGCGCATTCCGCGCAACGCGGGGGACTTTCGCTGGATGGACCGGCGGGTGGTCGATGCCCTGCTCAGGCTCCCCGAGCGCCACCGCTTCATGAAGGGGCTGTACGCCTGGGTGGGCTTTCCCAGCGTGGCGCTGGACTACGAGCCGCTGCCGCGCGCCGCGGGCCAGAGCCACTTCGGCCTGATGGGCGCACTGAGCCTGGGCACGACGGGCCTGTTCGCCTTCACCGCCGTGCCGCTGCGCCTGCTGGGGCTGCTGGGGGTGCTGATGGCCCTGTCGGCCATGGGCTACGGCTGCTGGGCGATCGCCGACTATTTCCTCTACGGCAACAACGTGCCCGGCTACGCCACGCTGGTGGTGGGCATGATGTTCCTCAGCGGGGTGCAGCTGATGTCGATCGGGCTGCTGTCCGAGTACGTGGCGCGCATCTACGACGAGGTCAAGCAGCGCCCGCTCTACCTGGTGGCCGACGAGGCGGGCCAGGGCCTCGCGGCGCCCGGGGCGGGTGGGGCATGACCCCTGCGCGCGCGCGCGAGGGCTTCTGGTTCATCGTGGTCGGCACGGCGGCCGCGGCCACGCACGCGGCGGTGTTCTGGCTCGCGCAGCACGTGGTGCTGGCGGAGGCGGCCAATGCCCTGGGGTTCGTGGTGGCGTTCTTCGTCAGCTTCGCCGGGCACCGCCACCTGAGCTTTCAGGATGCCGGCACGGGCGTGGGCCAGAGCCTGGCGCGCTTCGCGACGACGGCGATTGCCGGGTTCGCGGCGAACGAGGCGGTCTTCGCCATGCTGCTGCGCTGGGCCGGCTGGCCCTCATGGCTGGCGCTGTTCACCGCCATGCTGGTCGCAGCGGGGCAGACTTTCGTGCTCAGCCGTTTCTGGGCCTTCCGGCGCTGAGGAGTACAGCGTCCAGCCGGCGCCGCGCTGGACCAGCTTCCAGCCCGAAGGGGCGCGGGTGTTCCCGGGGGTGAGCAGCCAGGCGCCTTTTTCCCCGGCCGCGGCGGCCAGCCGGTCGGGCGTCTGCAGGATGCGCTTCGCGGCGGCGGGCTCGAAGTCGCCCGCCTCGAAAAGCTCGCGCTGCCAGTTGTCGCCGGCGCTCGCGCGCAGGCGCGGCCAGTCATCCACCACGACGATGGGCTGGCGCAGGCGGGCGATGAAGGGCAGGTCGTAGGGGTAGCCGCCGCAGGCGTAGACCGTGTCGCCCGGCTGCAGGCGCGCCGCGAGCGTGCGGGCCACGTCGCCGCTGAGCTTGCGGGCGTCGCGCCCCGGCCCGAGCGTCAGCGCGGTGCAGACGCCGATGGGGATCAGGGCCAGCAGCAGGAACCAGCGCTCGCCGCCGCGCCGCGCCGCCATCACGCGCTCCCACCCCAGGGCGGCGAGCAGGGCCAGCGGCGGCACGACGGGCAGCACGTAGCCCGCCAGCTTGGAGCGGGGCAGCGAGAAGAACAGCACGATGGCGCCGACCCAGATCCAGCACAGCAGGCGGATCTCGTCTGCTCCTTTTTGCGGAGCTGCTGGCGCTTGATGGGCGCCGTTTTTGAACGAAAACGGTATGAAAACCGTCCACGGGAGCAGCATCACCGCGAGCACCGCCGGGTAGAACCACAGGCCGTGCTGGTTGTTGAACGTGGCGCCGGTGTAGCGGCTGAACTGCTGCGCGCCGAAGAGGTAGCCCCACAGCCCCGGGTAGTGCTTGCCGGCCAGCACCAGCCAGGGCAGCGCCAGCGCCGCGAAGATCAGCAGGCCGCTCGCCCAGGGCAGGCGCGGCACCTTGCGCCACTGGCGCGTCCAGGTGATCCAGACGAACAGCACCAGGCCGGGCAGCGCCACGCCGATCAGTCCCTTGGTCGAGAGTCCGAGCGCGCAGCAGGCGAAGCCGAGCCGCGCGAGGTGGGCATGGGGGCGCGGCCCGTCGTGCAGGAAGGCCAGCGCGAAGCACCAGATGCCCGATGCGATGAAGGCGGCCACCAGCGTGTCGTGGTTCACGTACTGGCCGCCCACGAGGAAGGCGCCGCTGGCAGCCAGCATCAGGGCCGCCCGGCGCGCCACGGCCGCGCCGCCCATGCGCCGCGCGGCCAGGTACAGGCCGCCAACCATCAGCAGCGCGGCGCCGGCGGGCACGAGGCGCGCGGCCCAGGGGCTGGGGCCCAGGACGGCCATGACCGAGGCCTGCAGCCAGTGCAGCAGCGGCGGCTTGTGAAAGAAGGGCAGGCCGTCCAGGCGCGGGATGAGCCAGTCGCCCGAGACCAGCATCCAGCGGCTGATCTCGGCATAGCGCCCTTCGTCGGGCACGCTCAGGGGGCGCAGCGCGGCCAGCGCCAGCAGCAGCGCCAGCAGCAGCGCGAGCCAGCGCCAGAAGGGGCGGCTGCCCGGGGTGCAGGGGGTGTCGGAGGGGGTCACGAGGGTCTGCCGTAGAGAGTGCTGCCGCGCGCCAGCGTCACGCCGGCGGCCGCCAGTTGGTCCGCGAACGCGCTACCTGCCAGGTGCTGCCATTCCGCGGCGCGCGCGCCGGCGATGGGGTCGGGCGGCGCCCGATCGTCGGCCTCGCCCGTGCCGGGGTGGCACATCAGCACCGCGCCGGCGGGAGAGGTGTCGAGCCAGGCTGCCATCAGCCGCGCATAGCGGGCCGGCCCGCCCGTGAAGTCGTAGATGCCGCAGAGCGCGCCGGCGCCGGGCAGGCCGGCCCGCGCGGCGAGGGCGGCCAGCGCATCCGCGCCCATCCACGCGATGATGCGGCTCTTCACGTCGCGCTGCCCGGGGGGCGTGCGCGAAATCCGCAGCCACGGTGGGTGTGCGCCGTAGCGCCGCGCGAGCAGCTCCACCAGCGGCTCGCGGATGCCCGCGAACTGCTGCACGTGCTGGTGGCCGTCGACGTGGTCCGGCGCCGCGCGCCAGTGCGCCTCGAACAGGTCGAGCTGGCGTTCGATCACGGCGCGCGCGCCGCTTCTCTCGAACCCGCCCAGCACGGCGCGGCGCATGGCCGCGGTAAGCGCCAGGCCGTGGCCCGCGGCCTGCGCGTAGGGGCTGGTCCAGTCCAGGTGCAGCCCCACGTCGATGCGCCCGCGCAGTTCGGCCAGGGCCGCGGCGTCCCCGGGCCAGCGCGGCGAGAGCACCATGGCGCTGGTCGCGCTCAGGCGCCCCTGGGCGGCGAGCTGCGCGATGGCGCGGCTCACGCCGGCGTCCTGCGCGTAGTCGTCGGCGCACAGCACCAGCGGCCTGGGGCCGGGAAGGGGGGCGGCGGGTGTCACGGTGGGCTGCTGTGGCTTTGGGCCGGGGGGTGCGCGCCGGTGCGCCAGGCCCAGCCCGGTATCGCCGGGTGCGCTCCGTCGGGCACGGTGTCGGCCGGAAAGAGCGTGATGATGCGCCTGTGCGCCAGCTCGCCGGCCTCGATCCACGGGCTGATGGAGAGATTGCCGTCGATCAGCACGCGCGGGTGCTCGGGCAGGCGCAGCGCCAGCGCGCCGGATTCCTTGTAGGGGCCGCTGATGATGTCGATCGGGCCGCCCAGCGCCTCGCGCGCGGGCGGCGCCACGGCACGCGCCAGCGCGTCCGAGGGAAAGTTGCGCCAGTGCGTGGAATGCCATGCCTGGGGGCCGTGCATGGAGGAGAGCCACAGCTGGGCCGCCAGCGCCGCTTGCGCGGCGAGGAAGGCCACCCAGGCCGCATGGATCGCGCGCGGCGCATCCCAGCGCACGTCCAGGCACGCCATGGCGGCGGCCACCGTCCAGAGCGTGAACGCGGTGAGCCACTGCAGCTGCAGGTCGGTGCCGAAGGCCAGGCCGAGCAGCGCCATCATCAGCGCGGGGGCCACGCCCCAGAGCAGCAGGAAGCGGCGCGATTCGCCGCTTGCATCGGCCGTGCCGGCTCCGGCGGTTGCGGCGCCGCCGCGCTGGGACCACCACGCCGCGCCCAGGACCAGCCACGCGAGGATCGGGCGGTTGAGCAGCCAGTCGGCCAGCCACAGCAGGGTGTGCCGCACGCGCGCCATCGCGCCCAGGCCCACGCCCAGCGAGGTGTTCTCGGCGTAGTGCAGCGGCGCGAAGTCGTGCTGCCAGAGCCAGACCGCATGCGGCAGGAACACCAGCGCCGCCGCCGCGCCGCCCCACCACAGCCCGGCGCGGTGCACCGGATGGCGCCAGCCGCGCAGGTGCAGCCACCACAGCAGCACGCAGGCCCCCGCCACGGCGGTCTGGTACTTGGCGAGCATCCCCAGCCCGGCGCACAGGCCCAGCAGCAGCCAGGTGGCCCGGCGCGGGCGCACCGTCAGCCGCCAGCACGCCCAGACCATGCCGACGATGCACGGCATCATCACCACGTTGTGGTTGAAGTAGTACAGCCGCCCGTTGTAGAACGTCACGCACAGGCTGGCCAGCAGCGCCATCTGCGCGAAGGCCGTGCCGCGGCACTCGCGCAGGACCTGCCAGAACATCAGCAGCGAAGCCAGCGTGCAGCCCGCGCCCAGCACGTAGATGGGCCATGCCCCGTGGCCGCCGAGCGCGGCGGCGCCGGCCGCCAGCCACGTGGGCAGGGGCGGGTGCTTGTAGTAGCCCCATTGCAGCGAACGCAGCCAGATGGTCTGCTCGATGTTGTCCAGCGGCGGGCTCACCGCGGTGGTGCCCAGCAGCAGCAGCCAGGCGGCGCCGAAGACCAGCGCCAGGGCCAGGGCCGCCGCCAGCGGGGATCGCGCCGTGCGCTCGGAAACCTTCATGGAACAGGCTCTGGATGGACGTGCCGCTCTGGGGCCGGGCCGGGGCCTACTTCCCGGCTTCCTTGACGATGTCCATGCAGTGAAAGCCGAAGTGGCCCGCGCGCCGGTCGGCGAAGTAATGCTCCAGCGTCTTCCTCACGGTGCGAAAGGCCAGCTGCTCCCAGGGGATCTCTGCTTCGGCGAAGAGCCGCGCCTGCATGGTCTCGAACCCCGGGGCGAAGCGGTCGCTCAGCAGCGTGGCGCGGTAGAACAGGTGGACCTGGCCCACGTGCGTCACGTTCAGCAGCGTGAAGAGCGGGCCCATCGCGATCTCGGCCCCGGCCTCCTCGTCCGTCTCGCGCGCGGCGCCTTGCGCGGTGGTCTCGTCCAGCTCCATGAAGCCGGCGGGCAGGGTCCACAGGCCCTTGCGCGGCTCGATGTTGCGCTGGCACAGCAGCACGCGCTCGCCCAGCACCGGCACCGTGCCCACCACCATCAGGGGGTTCTCGTAGTGGATGGTGCCGCACCGCGTGCAGACGGCGCGCGCATGGGTGTCGCCATCGTCGGGAACGCGGTAGACCACGGGAGCGCCGCATTCGCGGCAGTGCTGGATGGGACGGCGGGGGTACATTGAATCTGGACGAAAGGGCGCGATGGCGCTGGCCGGCGGTCGAACGGGGTTGGGAAAGAGGAGCGCTCAGGCGACGCGCACGTGCAGCGGCGCCAGGCCCGTGACGCCCCCTTCGAGCACGTCGCCGCGCGCCACGGGGCCGACGCCGGCGGGCGTGCCGGTGAAGATCAGGTCGCCGGGCTGCAGCGCCCAGGCGCGGCTCAGGTGGCTGACGATCTCGGCCAGGTTCCAGATCATCTGGTCGATCCGCCCGCTCTGGCGCGGCTCGCCGTTGACCTTGAGCCAGATCGAGGCGCCGGCCACGTCGCCCGCATCGGCCACGGGCGTGATCGGCGCGATCGGCGCGCTGGCGTCGAACCCCTTGGCGATGCACCAGGGCCGGCCCAGCTTTTTGGCGTCCGCCTGCAGGTCGCGCCGCGTCATGTCCAGGCCCACCGCGAAGCCCCAGATGTGCGCGGCCGCTTCGGCCACCGGAATGTCGCGGCCGCCCCGGCCGAGGGCGGCGACCAGCTCGATCTCGTGGTGCAGGTCGCCCGTCAGCGTGGGGTAGGGCATGACCGTCGTTCCGGTGCCGGCCGCGGGCAGCACCGCGTCCGCCGGCTTCATGAAGAAGAAGGGCGCCTCGCGGCCGCTCGAACCCATCTCGCGGGCGTGCTCGGCATAGTTGCGGCCGACGCAGTAGATGCGGTGCACCGGAAAGCGCTGGTCGGAACCGGTGACGGCCACACTGGCCTGCTCGGGAGGGGCGATGACGTAATTCATGGTTTTTGGAGGGTGAAGAACTGCGCGGCGCAACCTCGCAGTGTGCCACGCGTTTATGCTGCGCGTATGCCGCCAATGGTCGATGACTGGATTCTTCCCGAATGGCCCGCGCCGGCCCGCGTGCACGCCCTGTGCACCACGCGCGCGGGCGGGGTGAGCGCCGCGCCCTGGGACAGCTGCAACCTCGGCGACCACGTGGGCGACGCCCCGCAGGCGGTGGCGGCCAACCGCCAGAGGCTGCAGGAGGCGATGCGGCGGCAGGGCGCGCCGGTGCGCCCGGTCTATCTGCGTCAGGTGCACGGCACGCAGGTGGTGCGGCTCGATCCCGCGAGCGCCGACGGCCTGCCCGCCGACGCCTGCGGCAGCGCGGCGCCGGGCGTGGCCTGCACCGTGCTGGTGGCCGACTGCCTGCCGGTGCTCTTCACCGACCGCGCCGGCACGCGCGTGGCGGCGGCGCATGCCGGCTGGCGCGGATTGGCTGCGGGCGTGCTGGAGCATACCTTGGCATGTTTTTGGCCTCAAACGCTTGATGGACAAGCGCGAGCAGCTCCTGAAAACGAAGTGATCGCCTGGCTCGGCCCCTGCATCGGCCCGCAGGCCTTCGAGGTGGGCGCCGAGGTGCGCGAGGCGTTCTGCGCGCACGATGCCGGCGCCGCGCGCTGCTTCGTGCCCGCGGGCGCGCCGGGCAAGTACCTGGCCGACCTCGCGGCCCTGGCGCGCCGGCGCCTGGCGCGGGCCGGCGTGGCGCGGGTGGATGGCAACGACGGCGCGCCGCGCTGGTGCACCGCCGGCAACCCGTCACGGTTCTTTTCGCACCGGCGCGACGCCGTCCGCCTCGGCAGCAGCGGGCGCATGGCCGCCTGCATCTGGCTCGCCTGAGACGGTCTCGCGGGCCGCCAGCTCCGCCGCCTGCCGGGCGCGCAGCGCCCGCTTGCGCGCGGGCGTGGCGAGGATGTAGCCCACCAGGGCCGCCGGCATCACCCCATAGAGCACGAAGGTGGCGATGCCGCCCAGGACCGTGCCGTTCGGCGCGGTGGCCTCCGCCAGCCCCATGAGGAGGGTGACGTACAGCCAGGCGATGAGGACCAGAAGCATCAGGAGAAAACCCGAGGGAGGGCGTGCCGGAAAAAGCCGATTGTCGGCATATAGTGCTTCACCGAAGCAACGCTGACTGAAGGAGGCCGCATGAATTTCGATCCGACCTGGGCGCAGGACCCGCAAAAGCTCCAGCAGCTTTGGACCCAGACCTGGGGCCAGATGCTGCAGGCGTTCAAGCCGGTGGACGTCGGGGCGCTGGCCACCAGCGTGCAGCCCCTGCAGGCCGTGGCGCTCTCGCCCGAGAAGCTGGCGCAGATCCAGCAGCAGTACCTGGACGGCGTGCATGCGCTCTGGAACCGGAGCTGGGGCTCGGGCGACCACGTGGACGCCGACGCGCGCGGCGACCGGCGCTTCGCCTCCGAGGAGTGGGGCAAGAACCCGCTGGCGGCCTTCACCGTGTCGGCCTACGAGCTGCAGGTGCGCACGCTCAATGCCATGGTGGACGCGGTGCAGGCCGACGAGAAGACCCGGGCGCGCATCCGCTTCAGCGTCGAGCAGTTCCTCGCCGCCAGCGCCCCCAGCAATTTCCTGGCCTTCAACGTCGAGGCGCAGCGGAAGGCGATCGAGACGCAGGGCGAGAGCCTGGCGCAGGGCCTGGCCAACCTGCTGCAGGACGTCCGGCGGGGCCACATCTCGATGACGGACGAAAGCCGCTTCGAGGTCGGCAAGAACGTGGCGACGACCGAGGGGGCGGTGGTCTTCCAGAACGAGCTGTTCCAGCTCATCGAGTACAAGCCCCTGACCGCCAAGGTGCACGAGCGCCCCTTCCTCATGGTGCCGCCGTGCATCAACAAGTACTACATCCTCGACCTGCAGCCGGACAACTCCTTCATCCGCCATGCGGTGCAGCTGGGCCACCGCACCTTCGTCGTGAGCTGGCGCAACCCCGACATGACGCTCGCGGACAAGACCTGGGACGACTACATCGAGGACGCGGTGATCAAGGCGATCACCACGGTCAAGGAGATCAGCGGCGCCAAACAGGTCAACACCCTCGGGTTCTGCGTCGGCGGCACCATGCTCTCCAATGCGCTGGCGGTGCTCGCCGCGCGCGGGGACGACTGCGTTGCCAGCGCCACCTTCCTCACCACGCTGATCGACTTCACCGACACCGGCGTGCTCGACATCTTCATCGACGAGAACTTCGTGCGCCTGCGCGAGCTGCAGATGGGGCAGGGCGGCCTGATGAAGGCCCAGGACCTGGCCTCCACCTTCAGCTTCCTGCGGCCCAACGACCTGGTGTGGAACTACGTCGTCGGCAACTACCTCAAGGGCGAGACGCCGCCCGCGTTCGACCTGCTCTACTGGAACTGCGACAGCACCAACCTGCCCGGTCCGTACTACGCCTGGTACCTGCGCAATTTCTACCTGGAAAACAGGCTGGTCAAGCCCGGCGGCGTCACGGTCTGCGGCGAAAAGCTCGACCTGCGCCAGGTCCAGCTCCCGGTCTACATCTACGGCTCGCGCGAAGACCACATCGTGCCGATCGGCGGCGCCTACGCCTCCACGCAGTTCCTGCCGGGCAAGAAGCGCTTCGTCATGGGCGCGTCCGGGCACATCGCCGGCGTGATCAACCCGCCCGCCAAGAAGAAGCGCAGCCACTGGCTGCGCGAGGACGGGAAGTTCCCCGCCCGGGTCGAGGACTGGATCGCCGGCGCCACCGAGCATCCCGGCAGCTGGTGGGACGACTGGGCGGCCTGGCTTAAGGGCCACGCCGGCAAGCTGGTGGCCGCGCCCAAGGGCTACGGCAAGGCGCCGCGCTTCAAGGCGGGCGAGCCCGCGCCGGGCAGCTACGTGCGCCAGAAGGCGTGAAAAACCGGTTCTGACACAATGGTTTCGTCGGGGCGGCGGCCCGTCGCCGCCCCATTGCATTTTCTGGAAAGGACCATCATGGAAGACATCGTCATCGCATCGGCCGTGCGCACGCCCGTGGGCAAGTTCGGCGGCACCCTGGCCCACATGCCCGCGACCGATCTCGGCGCCATCGTCATCAAGGAGGCGCTGGCGCGCGCCAAGGTGCCGCTCGATCAGGTCGGCGAAGTCATCATGGGGCAGGTGCTCGCCGCCGGCTGCGGCCAGAACCCGGCGCGCCAGGCCATGATGAAGGCGGGCGTGGCCAAGGAAACGCCGGCGCTCACCATCAACGCCGTCTGCGGCTCGGGCCTGAAGGCCGTGATCCTCGCGGCGCAGGCCGTGGCGGTGGGCGACAGCGAGATCGTCGTCGCCGGCGGCCAGGAGAACATGAGCCTGGCGCCGCACGTGCTCAATGGCTCGCGCAACGGCCAGCGCATGGGCGACTGGAAGATGATCGATTCGATGATCGTCGATGGCCTGTGGGACGTCTACAACCAGTACCACATGGGCATCACGGCCGAGAACGTCGCCAGGGCGCACGGCATCTCGCGCGAGATGCAGGACCAGCTCGCGCTCGCCAGCCAGCAGAAGGCCGCCGCGGCGCAGGACGCCGGACGCTTCGTCGATGAAATCGTGGCCGTGAGCATGCCGCAGAAGAAGGGCGATCCCATCGTCTTCGGCGTCGATGAATTCGTCAACCGCAAGACCAACGCCGAGGTGCTGTCCAAGCTGCGCCCGGCCTTCGACAAGGCGGGCACCGTGACGGCCGGCAACGCCTCCGGCATCAACGACGGCGCGGCCGCGGTCGTGGTGATGAGCGCCAAGAAAGCGGCGCAGCTCGGCATCACGCCGCTGGCGCGCATCGCGGCCTACGGCATCACGGGGCTGGACCCCTCGGTCATGGGCATGGGGCCGGTGCCGGCATCGCGCAAGGCCCTGCAGCGCGCGGGCTGGAGCGTGGCCGACGTCGATCTGTTCGAGCTCAACGAAGCCTTTGCCGCGCAGGCCTGCGCGGTCAACCAGGAGCTGTCGGTGGACCCCTCGAAAGTCAACGTCAACGGCGGCGCGATCGCGATCGGCCACCCGATCGGCGCCTCCGGCTGCCGCATCCTGGTGACGCTGCTGCACGAGATGCAGCGCCGCGGCCCCAGCAAGGGCCTGGCCGCGCTGTGCATCGGCGGCGGCATGGGCGTTTCGATGGCGGTGCAGCGCGACTGAGCGCCGCGGGTGCTTGGTGTTTTCCATGGCATGAGCACCCGCCAAACTGGGTTAGAGTGAGGCGGGACACATCACACAAGGAGCATGACCATGAGTCAAAAAACGGCATACGTCACCGGGGGGATGGGTGGCATCGGCACCGCCATCTGCCAGCGTTTTCACAAGGACGGCTACAAGGTCATCGCAGGCTGCGGCCCGACGCGCGATTACAAGAAGTGGCTGGATGAGCAAAAGGCCCTGGGCTACACCTTCCACGCGTCGGTGGGCAATGTGAGCGACTGGGATTCGACGGTGGAGGCGTTCCAGAAGGCCAAGGCCGAGCACGGCCCCATAGACGTCCTCGTGAACAACGCCGGCATCACGCGCGACCGCATGTTCGTCAAGATGAGCCCGGACGATTGGCGCCAGGTGATCGACACCAACCTCAACAGCATGTTCAACGTCACCAAGCAGGTGGTGGCCGACATGGTGGAGCGCGGCTGGGGACGCATCATCAACATCAGCAGCGTCAACGGCGAGAAGGGCCAGGCGGGGCAGACCAACTATTCGGCGGCCAAGGCCGGCATGCACGGCTTCACGATGGCGCTGGCGCAGGAGCTGGCGGCCAAGGGGGTGACCGTCAACACGGTGGCGCCGGGCTACATCGGCACCGACATGGTCAAGGCGATCCGCCCGGATGTGCTGGAGAAAATCGTGGCGACGGTGCCCGTCAAGCGCCTGGGCGAGCCGAGCGAGATCGCTTCGATCATCTCGTGGCTCGCGTCGGATGAAGGCGGCTATTCCACCGGGGCCGAATTCTCGGTGAACGGCGGCCTGCACATGGCTTGAGGTTTTTCCGCTCGCAAATGCAAAGCCCCGCGCTGCGGGGCTTTTTCGTGCACCGCCACGTACTGTGATGGGTTGCGCCTGGCGGCGCGCGGGATTACAGCCGGTGGCGACAAGCAGGCGCGCGCTTGCGGTCGCGCTCGTCGTCGGGCCAGAGAGCGGGCTGGGCGTAGGGTGTGCTTGCAGTGAACATCAGCGTAACTCCTTAGACATACACCACAACGCCCCCTGTGCGGATCGCGTTGACAGGGCTTCGATAAAAAATTCGGGTTTCTACCTACCTGTACAATTTTTTGAAATAAGCCGCCCAAGTGTTTGAAAAACAAGGGGTTTCATTCACTGCTACTCGGCCTGGGCGGATTCGGCCATCTGGTCGATGGCTTCGGACAGTTCCAGCCAGCGCTCTTCCGACCGGGCCAGCAGGTCCGTCACGGCCTTCAGGCGCCGGCCGGCCTCGGCGATGCGCGCGGCCTGCAGCGGGGTGGCCAGTTCGGCTTCCAGCGCGGTTTTTTCGCTTTCCAGCGCCGCCATCTCGCGCTCCAGCTGCGCCAGTTCCTTCTTGAGCGGCCTGGTCTTTTCCGCCAGCTGCTGGCGCGCCAAGGCGGCCTGTCGCCGCTGCTCGCGCGGGTCGGCGGCGCCGGTGGCGCCGGTGGCGGCCTCGCCCTGGCGGGGCGTGCCGCCGCTTTCCTGCCGCGCCTGCTCGCGCAGGTGCCGGGCTTCATCCAGCAGATAGCGCTGGTAGGCGTCCAGGTCCCCGTCGAACGGGTGCAGTTCGCCGCGCGCCACCAGCCAGAAGTCGTCGCAGACGGCGCGCAGCAGGTGCCGGTCGTGGCTCACGAGCATGACGGTGCCGTCGAAGTCGCCCAGGGCCATGGCCAGGGCTTCGCGGGTGGCCAGGTCCAGGTGGTTGGTGGGTTCGTCCAGCAGCAGCAGGTTGGGCCGCTGCCAGACGATGAGCGCGAGCACGAGCCGCGCCTTCTCGCCGCCGCTCATGCTGCCCACCGCCTGGCCCACCATGTCGCCGGTGAAGTTGAAGCTGCCCAGGTAGTTGCGCAGCTCCTGCTCCCGCGCCTGCTCGCCCATGGCGCCGGTGTCGCGCGCGAGGTGGATCAGGTGCTCCAGCGGCGTGTCCTGCGGGTGCAGCACGTCCAGCTCCTGCTGGGCGAAGTAGCCGATCGCCAGGCCCTTGCCCTCGGTCACCGTGCCCGACAGGGGCGCGAGGGTGCGCGCGATGGTCTTGACCAGCGTCGATTTGCCCTGGCCGTTGGCGCCCAGGATGCCGATGCGCTGGCCCGCCAGCACCGTCTGCGTGACGCCTCGGACGATGGGGATGGCGCTGCCGTCGTCCGCGCGGTAGCCGAAGGTGGCGTCCCTGAGCGAGAGCATGGGATTGGGCAGGTTGGCCGGCTCCCGGAAGGCGAAGGAGAAATCGGCCTCGGCCAGCACGGGGGCGATCTTTTCCATGCGCTCGATCTGCTTGACGCGGCTTTGCGCCTGCCTGGCCTTGGTGGCCTTGGCCTTGAAGCGGTCGATGAAATGCTGCAGGTGGGCGATTTTTTCCTGCTGGCGCTCCCAGGCGGCCTGTTGCAGCAGCAGCTGCTCGGCGCGCTGCTCCTCGAAGGCGCTGTAGTTGCCGCTGTAGCGTGTGATGCGCGCGTGCTCGATGTGCAGCGTCACGCGCGTCACCGCGTCGAGGAATTCCCGGTCGTGGCTGATCACCAAGAGCGTGCCCGGGTAGCGCGCGAGCCAGCCTTCGAGCCAGACCAGCGCGTCCAGGTCCAGGTGGTTGGTGGGCTCGTCGAGCAGCAGCAGGTCGCTAGGGCACATCAGCGCGCGCGCTAGCTGCAGGCGCATGCGCCAGCCGCCCGAGAAGCTGTCCACCGGCTGCTGCAGCTGCGCCACGTGAAAGCCCAGGCCGAGGATCAGCGCCTGCGCGCGGGCGGTGGCGTCGTGGGCGCCCGCGTCGTGCAGGTCGGCGTGCAGCTGGGCCATGGCCATGCCGTCGCCCGCGCGCTCCGCCTGCGCCAGCCGTGCCTGCAGATCGGCCAGGCGGGTGTCGCCCGCCAGCACGAAGGCGGTGGCGGGCTCGCCGGTTTCGGGCATGTCCTGGGCCACGCTGGCCAGGCGCCAGTGCGGCGGCCGCTCGACGTCGCCGCCGTCTTCGTGCAGCGTGCCCTGCAGCAGGGCGAAGAGGGAGGATTTGCCGGCGCCGTTGCGGCCGACGAGGCCGACGCGCTCGCCCGGCTGGATGGTGCAGCTCGCGCCGTCGAGCAGCACCTTGGTGCCGCGGCGCAGGGTGACGTTTTTCAGGGTCAACATGGAACTTCAGCCCGCACGCGGGCGGGCCGATCGGAATGCATGCAAAGAGGAGAGGAGGCCGCGCGGGGGATCAGCCGGGCTTGACGTCGAGGACGATTTCGGTGAACGACGGCCCGGTGTCCTCGGGGGCTTCCTGGGGCCGGTTCTGGGTCTGGGCGGCCTTGGCGGCCATGTTGAAGTCGTTTTGCAGGCGCCAGAGCAGGTTGGTGGGGGAATCGGAGTTGGCCAGGCCTTCCTTGCGGGTGATCTTGCCTTCCATGATCAGCTTGGCGAGCGATTCCTCGAAGGTCTGCGAGCCTTCGGCCATGGATTTTTCCATGGCGTCGCGCACCCCGGAAAAATCGCCCTGCTCGATCAGGTCGCTGACCAGCTTGGTGTTGAGCATCACTTCCACCGCCGGAACGCGCCCGCCCGCCGTCGTGCGCACCAGGCGCTGGGAGATGATGGACTTGAGCGCCGAGGCCAGGTCGGTCAGCATGGTGGGGCGCACTTCCACCGGGTAGAACGAGAGGATGCGGTTGAGCGCGTGGTAGCTGTTGTTGCCGTGTAGCGTCGCCAGGCACAGGTGGCCGGACTGCGCGTAGGCGATGGCGGCCGACATGGTCTCGCGGTCGCGGATTTCGCCGATCAGGATCACGTCGGGGGCCTGGCGCAGGGCGTTCTTCAGCGCGGTCTGCAGGCTGCGCGTGTCGCTGCCCACCTCGCGCTGGTTGACGATGGACTTGCGGTTCTTGAACTGGTATTCGATCGGCTCTTCGACGGTGAGGATGTGGCCGGTCACTTCGTGGTTGCGCTTGTCGATCATGGCCGCCAGCGTCGTGCTCTTGCCCGAGCCCGTGGCGCCCACCACCAGGATGAGGCCGCGCTTTTCCATGATGAGGTCGCTGAGCACCGGCGGCAGCCCCAGGTTGGAGAGTTCCGGGATCTGGTAGGTGATGAAGCGGATGACGACGGCGTAGCTGCCGCGCTGGCGCATGGCGCTGATACGAAAGCGCCCGACGCCGGTGAGCGGCACGCCCATGTTCAATTCGCCGGTTTCCTCCAGTTCCTCGATGCGCTCGGGCGGAACGACTTCGGCGAGCAGGGCCTTGGGAGCGTCGGGGGTGAGGATCTGGTTGTTGATCGGCACGCAGTCGCCGTTGATGCGGATGAGCGCGGGCGCACTGGCCGAGAGGTAGACGTCGGAGGCCTGCTTTTCCCCCATGAGTCGCAAGATGCGTTCCATCGTACCCATTTGTTGCTCCTCCTCGCTGCTGACAAGGCAGCCATTATCAGCGATGGTGCCGGAAACCGGCGGAGCACGGTGGCGGTGTATGTACACGTGTCTGTACACTGTCCGGTGGTCGATTACATCGGTGAGGAACTGTCATGGCGAATGCGGCGGTTTTGCGTCCGGGAATATGGCTCATGGATCGCTTTGCCCTGGGCGGCAAGTTCGCGGTGCTGGGCGCGTCGATGGCGATCGCGCTGGGGCTGTCGGCCCGCGCGCAGGCCGGGTCCTCGGGGGCGATGTGGACGGTCTGCGGCGTCGCGGCGGTCGTGGTGGCCTATCTGCTGGTGTGCCTGTGGCAGAGCCTGGCACGCAGCGTGGCCGAGCTGGACAAGGTGATGAACAGCGTGGCCCAGGGGGACCTGGCGGTGCGCGCGACGGTGTCCGGAAGAGGGCAGGTGGCGCAGCTGGGCGGGCGGCTCAACCAGATGGTGCTGACGCTCTCGTCCATGGTGGCGGACATCCGCAGCAACGCGGCGCTGGTCTCGCACGCGGGGCAGCAGCTCTTGCAGGATAACCAGCAGCTGGCGCAGCGCACCGAGCAGCAGGGCGAGCACCTGGAGCGCACGAGCGCCAGCGTGCACGAGCTCGACACGGCCCTGCAGCACGACGCGCAGGCCACCCAGGAGGCCGACCGGCAGGCGGGCGAGGTGCGGCAGGCGGCCGACGCGGGCGTGCAGGCCATGGGGGGCGCGGTGGAATCGGTGCGGGCCATCCAGAACGATGCCAAGCGCATGAACGAGATCATCGGCGTGATCGACGGGATCGCGTTCCAGACCAACATCCTGGCGCTCAACGCCGCCGTGGAAGCGGCGCGCGCGGGCGAGCAGGGCCGGGGCTTCGCGGTGGTGGCGGGCGAGGTGCGCTCCCTGGCGGGGCGCTCGGCCGAGGCGGCGCGCGAGATCCGCGGGCTCATCAGCACCTCGGTGACGCAGGTGCAGACCAGCGCCGAACAGATCCGCGCCGCGGGCGAGGGCATCGAGGCGATGGCCGGGGGCGTGCGGTCGGTCGCCGACAAGCTCAGGGGCATCGCCCATTCCGTGCAGGAGCAGCACCAGGGCCTGAGCGAGATCGGCGATGCGGTGGGGCAGCTCGAAACCATCACCGAGAGCAATTCCGACATGGTGGACGCCGCGCTGCAGCAGGCGCAGGCCTTGCAGGCGCGGGCCTCGACGCTGACCGATGCGGTGAGCAAATTCCGGTTGCAGCAGGGCACCGCCGAGGAGGCCGTCGCGCTGGTGCGGCGCGCGTACCGGCTGTTCGAGTCCACGCCCAGGGACGCTTTCCTGCGCACCCTCACGGACCGCACGCAGCCCTACCACGACCGCGACATGTACGTTTTCGTGATCGATGCGGCCGGCACCTACCTGGCCTTCGGCGGCAATCCGGCCCGGGTCAATACCCGCGTGCAGGACGTTCCGGGGGTGGACGGCGACGGCCTGACGCGCTCCATCGTGGAGCAGGCCCGGCGCGGCCCGGGCTGGGTGGAGTACGACTACGTCAATCCCGCCAATGGCAAGGTGCAGACCAAGATGTCCTACGTACGTCTGGCGGGGGACGACCTGTTTCTGGGCTGCGGGGTCTACAAGACGCTGGCGTCCGCCTGAGCTCGGATCAGTCTTGGTGCGTGGCGCGGGCGCGCGCCAGGACGGCGGCGATGGTGGCGCTCTTGGCGTCGTCCGCGGACGGGTCTGCCGGAGCCTGCGCGGCGGCGGGCCGGGTGCGCACGGGGGCCTGGAGGCTTTCACCCTCGCGCGCCTGCCGGCTGGCGTAGCGTTCGCGCGCATGGTCCTGCAGGGCCGTGGACCAGGCTTGCCAGCCGGTCTGGCCGGGGGTGACGTCTTCCATGCGGATGCAGTCCACCGGGCAGGCCGGCACGCACAGTTCGCACCCGGTGCAGTGCGCGTCGATGATGGTGTGCATGCGCTTGTGGATGCCGACGATCGCGTCCGTCGGGCAGGCCTTGGCGCACAGGGTGCAGCCTATGCACCAGTCTTCGTCGATGACCGCGACGGCGCGCGGGCCTTCGTGGCCGTGGGCGGGGTTGAGCGGCGGGGCCGGCCGGCCCGTGATCGCCGCCAGGCGCGCGATGCCCTCGGCGCCGCCGGGCGGGCACTGGTTGATTTCTGCTTCGCTGCTGGCGATGGCGCGTGCGTACGAGGCGCAATCGGGATAGCCGCAGCGCGTGCACTGCGTCTGGGGCAGCGCGGCGTCGATGCGCTCGGCGAGCGCGTCCACGCCGTTGCCGGGCTGCGTCTTCACGCCACTTTGCGCTTGCGCTGCGGCTGCGGCGTGGCTTGCTCCGCGGCGGCCGATTGGTGGTCGGCGATGAACTGGCGCACCACCGGATAGACCTTCTCGCGCCAGCGGCGGCCGCTGAAGATGCCGTAGTGGCCGGCGCCCTGCACCGTCAGGTGCTTGCGCTTGTCCTCGGGGATGCTGGTGCACAGGTCGTGCGCGGCCTGCGTCTGGCCGGAGCCGGAGATGTCGTCCAGCTCGCCTTCGATGGTGAGCAGCGCCGTGTGCTGGATGTCCTGCGGGCGCACGCGCTCGGTCGTGCCCGTCTCCGAGATGACGTCCCAGGTGCCGTTGACGAGGCTGAAGTCCTGGAAGACGGCGCGGATGGTCTCCAGGTAATAGGCGGCGTCCATGTCGAGCACGGCGTTGTACTCGTCGTAGAACTTGCGGTGCGTCTCGGCGCTGGAGTCGTCGCCCTTGATCAGGTTGAGGAAGTAGTCGTAGTGGCTGGACGCATGGCGGTCCGGGTTCATCGCCATGAAGCCCGCATGCTGCAGGAAGCCCGGATACACCTCGCGCCCGTTGCCGGCGAAGCGGCTGGGCACGCGGTAGATCACATTATTCTCAAACCACTCCAGGCTGTGCTGCTGCGCGAGGTTGTTCACCGCGGTGGGGGAGCGGCGCGCGTCGATCGGCCCGCCCATCATGGTCATGCTCTGCGGCGTCTGCTCGCCGCGGCTGGCCATGAGGGAGATGGCGGCCAGCACCGGCACCGTGGGCTGGCAGACGCTGATCACGTGGCAGTAGCCGTAGATGCCTTGTACGTGGCGGATGAATTCCTGCACGTAGTTGATGTAGGTGTCCAGGTGGAAGATGCCTTCGGAGACGGGCACGTCGCGGGCGTTTTTCCAGTCGGCGATGTAGACCTTGTGGCCGGTGAGCATCATGCGCACGGTCTCGCGCAGCAGCGTCGCGTGGTGGCCCGACAGCGGGGTGACGATCAGCACGACCGGCTGGGTCTTGAGCTTTTCGAGCGTGGCCGGGTCGTCCGAGAAGCGCTTGAAGCGGCGCAGCTCGCAGAACGGCTTGTCGATCTCGATGCGCTCGTCGATGGCGACGTCCACGCCGTCCACCGGCACCTTGCGGATGCCGAATTCCGGCTTTTCATAGTCCTTGCCCAGGCGGTAGAGCAGGTTGTAGCCCGCGGCCATGCGGTGGGCGAGCTGGGTTTCGCTGAACGGCCACTGCGGATTGCTGTAGAACTTGGATAGACCCTGCGCCATGTAGGAGACAGGCTCCATGAGGGTGCGCTGTGTTTCGTAAAGCGTGTAGAGCATGGCAGTACCGTAAAAATGTTGCAGTGCAATATATCAATATTTCAAGGGGCTTGTCGCTCGTGTATTCACCAGGGTTTTGTCACGTATGTGACTCACTGGTCGCAAATAAACACACACTACTATGGAATGCATAGCAAGGAGCGCCTGTCCCGCCTGACTTATTCTGAAGATGAAGAAGCAAATTCATTTTTGGAATATTGGTGTATTCCCGGTGGTATTGAGGGGGTGCTGCCGCGCTACGGCAAGGGTTTCAGCCGGCCGTCGCGGCCGTGGCCGGCGCTTCGTGCGCGTGGGCCAGCGCCGCGATTTCCCTGGCCGGCAGGGCCTTGAGCCTGTGGTCGCTCCAGACCTGCCGCCAGTGGCGCGCGCCGGGCAGGCCGTGGCGCAGGCCCAGCATGTGGCGCGCGATCGCATACCAGTGGGTGCCGTGCGCCTGTGCTTCGCGCTCCATGTAGTCGACCATGGCGTGCTCGACCGTTTCCCGGGTGCGGCCCGAGGGGCTCTCGCCGAAGAAGCCGCTGTCCCAGGAGGCCAGCAGCCACGGGTTGTGGTAGGCCTCGCGGCCCACCATGGCGCCGTCGACGTGCTGCAGTTGCTCGTGGATCGCTTCGTTCGTCTTGAGGCCGCCGTTGAGCACGATGGTCAGGTGGGGGAAGTCCTGCTTGAGCCGCGCGACGAGTTCGTACCGCAGTGGCGGAACCTCCCGGTTTTCCTTGGGGGAGAGGCCCTGGAGCCAGGCGTTGCGGGCATGGGCGATGAAGACGGCGCAGCCCGCGTCGGCCACCGTGCCGACGAAATCGCGCATGAAGCCGTAGTCCTCGATCCGGTCGATGCCGATGCGGTGCTTGACGGTGACGGGAATGTGGACGGCGTCCGCCATGGCCTTGACGCAGTCGGCGACGAGCCGCGGCTCGCGCATCAGGCAGGCGCCGAAGGCGCCGCGCTGCACGCGCTCGCTCGGGCAGCCGCAGTTGAGGTTGATTTCGTCGTAGCCCCAGTCCTGCCCCAGCCGCGCGGCGCGCGCGAGGTCGGCCGGTTCGCTGCCGCCGAGCTGCAGCGCGACAGGGTGCTCGGCCTCATCGAAGCGCAGATGCCGGGCCACGTCGCCATGCAGCAGGGCGCCGGTGGTCACCATTTCGGTGTACAGCCGCGCGTGGCGCGAGAGCAGCCGGTGAAAGTAGCGGCAGTGCGTGTCGCTCCAGTCCAGCATGGGCGCCACGCTCAGGCGCCATGGGTTGGCAGGGGGGGTGATGGCGGGAGCGGGAGGCACGGGCGTTGGAGGGCTCAAAGCCGCGCCATTTTAACGATATATGCCCTGAAGGCTTGCGGGCAGGGCGCAACCAACTATCAGAAAAGTAGCAATTCAGACGGCTGCCGTCAGCCCGTTGGCGAAGTGCGTGCGCATCGCCCGCAGCGCGGCGTCGGGATTGTGCGCGAGCAGCGCCGCCATGATGGCGCGGTGCTCGGCCAGCGAATCCTGGATGCGGCCGCGCTTGAACAGCGAGTTGTGGCGGTTGAGCTTCATGACCTTGCGCAGGTCCTGCACCATCTGCTCGCGCCAGCGGTTGTCCGCCAGCTCCAGGATGTGCATGTGAAAGCGCTCGTTGAGCGCGAAGAACTGCTCGTGGTTGCCGGTGGACCGCTCCAGCTCGTCGTGCAGCGCCTGCAGGCTGGCGAGTTCGGCGGCGCTGGCGTTTTGCGCCACCGCGCTGGCGGCATCGCTTTCGAGCAGGGCGAGCAGGTGGTAGACGTCGCGCAGGTCCTTGTCCGAGGTCTCGGTCACGTAGGCGCCGCGGCGCAGCTTCATGGTGACCAGCCCTTCGGTCGCCAGGACCTTGAGCGCCTCGCGCAGCGGCGTGCGGCTGATGCCGAATTCTTCGGCGATCTTGAGCTCGTCGATCCAGCTGCCGGGCGCCAGTTCGCGTTGGAAGATGCGCTGGCGCAGCTGTTCGGCGACCTCCTCGTAGAGTGCGCGGGGGGTGAGGGCGGTGGCGGCGGGCATGGCGCGACTGTACCGCAAAACAGAATAATGAATTAATAATTATGAATTCTGCTAAACTCCGTTCACTCATCTGGCGGACGCAGGATGTTCGCGCCAGAATGCTTTACTGCCACCGAAGACCGTCATCATGAGCGATTCCCACCCTGATTTCCCCTCCGCCGACCTCGCCGCCTGGACCCGGGCCGCCGCCAAGTCCGCTCCCGGCGGGGACCTGGACCAGCTCAACTGGCACACACCCGACGGCATCACCGTGAAGACGCTCTACACGGCGGCCGACACCCGCGGCCTGCCGTATGCCGACACGCTGCCGGGCTTCGAGCCCTACCTGCGCGGCCCGCAGGCGACGATGTACGCCGGGCGGCCGTGGACGATCCGCCAGTACGCGGGTTTTTCGACGGCCGAGGAGTCCAACGCCTTCTACCGTAAGGCGCTGGCCGCCGGCGGGCAGGGCGTGTCCGTCGCCTTCGACCTGGCGACGCACCGCGGCTACGACAGCGACCACCCGCGCGTCACCGGCGACGTGGGCAAGGCGGGCGTGGCGATCGACAGCGTGGAGGACATGAAGGTGCTGTTCGACGGCATCCCGCTGGACAAGGTGTCGGTCTCGATGACCATGAACGGCGCGGTGCTGCCGGTGCTCGCGGGCTACGTGGTGGCCGCCGAGGAGCAGGGTGTGGCGCAGGACCAGCTCTCCGGGACGATTCAGAACGACATTCTGAAAGAGTTCATGGTGCGCAACACCTACATCTACCCGCCGCAGCCCTCGATGCGCATCGTCGGCGACATCATCGAGTACACGGCCAGGCACATGCCGAAGTTCAACTCGATCTCGATCAGCGGCTACCACATGCAGGAGGCGGGCGCCAACCAGGCGCTCGAACTGGCCTTCACGCTGGCCGACGGCAAGGAGTACGTGAAGACCGCCATCGCCAAGGGCATGGACGTGGACGACTTCGCCGGGCGCCTGTCGTTCTTCTGGGCCATCGGCATGAACTTCTACCTGGAGATCGCCAAGATGCGCGCCGCGCGCCTGCTGTGGTGCCGCATCATGAAGGGCACGGGCGCCAAGAAGCCCAAGAGCCTGATGCTGCGCACGCACTGCCAGACCAGCGGCTGGAGCCTGACCGAGCAAGACCCGTACAACAACATCGTGCGCACGACGATCGAGGCCATGGCGGCGGTGTTCGGCGGCACGCAGAGCCTGCACACCAATTCGTTCGACGAGGCCATCGCGCTGCCCACCGAGTTCTCCTCGCGCATCGCGCGCAACACCCAGCTCATCATCCAGGAAGAGACGCACATCACCAACGTGATCGACCCCTGGGCCGGCTCCTACATGATGGAAAAGCTCACGCAGGACATGGCCGATGCGGCGTGGAAGATCATCGAGGAAGTCGAAGAAATGGGCGGCATGACGGCTGCCGTCGACTCCGGCTGGGCCAAGCTCAAGATCGAGGCCGCCGCCGCCGAGAAGCAGGCGCTGATCGACTCGGGCAAGGAGGTGATCGTCGGCGTCAACAAGTACAAGCTGGCCAAGGAAGACGCGGTCGACATCCTGGAAGTGGACAACGTGAAGGTGCGCGAGAGCCAGATCGCGCGCCTGAACGACCTGAAGCAAAAACGCGACGCAGCTCAGGTACGGCAAGCGCTGGACGCTCTCACGAATGCAGCAAAGACCGGCGAGGGCAACCTGCTGGACCTGTCGATCAAGGCCGTGCGCCTGCGCGCCACGGTGGGGGAGGTGAGCGATGCACTGGAAAAAATCTTCGGCCGCCACCGCGCCGACACGCAAAAGGTGACCGGCGTGTACGCCGCCGCCTACGACTCGCCCGAGAGCTGGAATGCGATCAAGGCCGAGATCGACGCCTTCGCCAGGGAGCAGGGCCGCCGCCCGCGCGTGATGGTCGCCAAGCTCGGCCAGGACGGGCACGACCGCGGCGCCAAGGTGGTGGCCACGGCGTTCGCCGACCTGGGCTTCGACGTGGACATCGGCAGCCTGTTCCAGACCCCCGAGGAGTGCGCCCGCCAGGCGATCGAGAACGACGTGCACGCCATCGGCGTCTCCACGCTCGCCGCCGGCCACAAGACGCTGGTGCCGGCCATCATCGACGAGCTCAGGCGCCAGGGGGCGGACGACATCATCGTCTTCGTCGGCGGTGTGGTGCCGCGCCAGGACTACGACTTCCTCTACCGGGCCGGCGCCAAGGGCATCTACGGGCCGGGCACGCCGATCCCGGCGTGTGCCAGGGACGTGCTCGAGCAGATCAAGAAGGCGCAGCGTTCGTGATGGAGACCGTGCATGGCTGACGTGCACCTGGCCGACGGCATCGTGCACGGCGCTCCCCTAGTCCGGCGCCGCGCCATGGCCAAGGCGATCACGCTGCTCGAATCGACGCGCGCCGACCACCGCGCGCAGGGCGATGCGCTGCTCACCGAGCTGCTGCCGCACACCGGCCGCGCGCTGCGCCTGGGCATCAGCGGCGTGCCGGGCGTGGGCAAGAGCACCTTCATCGAGACGCTGGGCCTGTACCTCGTGCGCCAGGGCCTGCGGGTGGCGGTGCTGGCCATCGACCCGTCGTCCACCGTCTCGGGCGGCTCCATCCTGGGCGACAAGACGCGCATGGAGCGCCTGAGCGCCGAGGAGCATGCCTACATCCGCCCCAGCCCGAGCGGCGGCACGCTGGGCGGCGTGGCCGAGAAGACGCGCGAGGCCATGCTGGTGTGCGAGGCGGCGGGCTACGACGTGGTGATCGTCGAGACCGTGGGCGTGGGCCAGAGCGAGACCGCGGTGCATGGCATGACCGACATGTTCTGCGTGCTGCAGCTGCCCAACGCCGGCGACGACCTGCAGGCGATCAAGAAGGGCGTGATGGAGCTGGCGGACCTGGTGGTCATCAACAAGGCCGACCTCGACCCCCGGGCCGCGATCCGCGCGCGCACGCAGATCACCTCCAGCCTGCGCATCCTGGCGCAGCAGGGCAACCCGGAGCACGCGCAGCACGACCCCGCCCGCTGGCACCCGAAGGTGCTCACGCTCAGCGGCCTCAAGGGCGATGGCGTCGAGGACTTCTGGGCCGCGGTGACCGAGTTCCGCCGCCTGCAGGGCGCCAACGGCGAACTGGCCGGGCGGCGCCAGCGGCAGGCGCTGGCCTGGATGTGGGAGCGCATCGACGCGGGCCTGCGCCAGGCCTTTCGCGAGCACCCGGGCGTGCGCGCGCGCCTGCCCGCGATGCAGGCCGACGTGGCGGCCGGGCGCATCGCCCCTGGAACAGCAGCAAGAAATCTGCTTGCAACGCAGATGGGGCAAGCGCAAGCAGCTCCCTATTTGGT
>OFJB01000176.1_pt1 | contig 35866 bp, 35 predicted proteins | sample 1775081 | NCBI WGS metagenome assembly OFJB01 (sample SAMN08195771, study PRJEB24354) | sludge metagenome | isolation source: initial sludge from phenol fed wastewater aerobic bioreactor | place: India: Nagpur | collected 2016-06-05
GATCGCCCGGTCCTGGCGTGCGAGCTTCCGCGCGAGGGCATCGATTTCCGGCTGACGCTCGGCCGTGATCGCGGCAAGATGCGCCCGATAGCGTTCGAGGAAAGCGCTGGGGTTCGGAGCCTTGCCGCGGCGATAGCCGGCATGTTGCGGCTTCAACTGCGGGATGAAGGCTGTCATCCGCCGCGTGATCTGCCGCTCGATCATATCGAGCTGGCGTTGTGTCTGCCTTCGCGATTCCTCCATGCGATGAAGCAGCACGAGGCGATCGACGGGAGGGCTCATATGACCCTCCCGGCCTGCCATCCGACGAAGTCCGATGGGCCGCCATAGATTTGATGCCGATCGGGATCGATGACGAAGCCGAAGCGGCCGACCCTGTATTCGGCGGACGGAACCAGAAAGCGACGTTCCTCCATCCGCTGCCCGCGGTCACCGCCCTGCGTGGCAACGCATTCCACAAAGCCGGGCTGCTGCTCGGATGTGATCGCCGACACAACGACCCAGTCGCTGGCATGCAGCGCCTCGAAGGCACGCTGATCCTTGATGCGGGATTCGCCCGGCCCGAGAGTTGTGTCGAAGATCGTCTCCCAGGCATCGGGGAAACTGTCCTTGATGGTGCGTTCCGCGCAGCGCCGCTCGAAGGCGGTGAAGAGGTCCGGGAAGGTGATGGCGACAATCGCCCAGCATTCGTCTTCTTCATAGAATCCGTCCGCGGCGCGCAGCATCGGGTGGACCATGGCGTTGCGCTCAGCCGCGAGATGGAACCCGCCATGGCCTGCCGTCGTGTGGCAGGTCACGCCCTCGACATAAACGGTGGCGCCCTGCGACGGCCCCCACGGCGTATGTGCCGTGGAGTGGATTTCTTGCCGGGCGAGCGCTATCCGTTCACGTTGATGTTCGGCCTGCTCGAGCACTCTTGCCCGGAAAGCGGCCTCGTCGACCAGATCACCGCCATGGCCGTAAAAATTGTCGCGGGTCCACTCAGCCAAGGGCCGGCGAATGCGCCAGCCGGTGACCAGATAATGGCGACCGTCACGCGCGGGCGCCATCGCGAAGGCGTGTTCGCCAACGAGCGCGACCAGCATCCCGTCGATGCTGCGGCCAAACAAAACCCCGGACGAATCCGGGGTTGTCGTTGAGAGCGGCCGGGAGGAAATCAGCTGGCTCATGCCACCGCCCTCCCCTCAACGGCATCTGCTGCGACATCGTCGGCGGTAACCTCGTCCAGAACGGCATTCGGATAGCCGTGGCGGCTGAGCCATTCCTCGGCCGCGGCACGATGCGGCGCGAGATGGACGAGTTCGGCGTGGTCGCCGGGCCGGTCGAAAACCCGAACAGAACCGGGAACCGGCCGCTCGACAATTGTGAACCGCAGCGCCGAATCTACCGAGAAGGTGCGGTGCACGCGGATGGCGATCACGCCGCCGCCCCCGAAATCGGCCTCATGCAGGGTGAAGTCTGCGGTGAGCGAGACATTGCCGATGCCCCGCTCTCCCTGCTTGCGGATCAGCCGGCCCCGGCTGTTGTTGGTCTGCCAGGTAGAGAGCTTTTTGCGATGCCTGTCTGGTGGGCGCGCGGTAGAGTCTGACCAGGCGACGATCGAACCGATCGGGGCGTCTTCGAATATGGACAGTGCGGACATGATGTCCTCCTCATGATGATGGTGGAAACAAAATCGCCGCCGGGGTAGCCGGCGGCGGAAAGAGGCGTTCGGAAGGGAAGATGAAGTCCGGCTATTCGGCGGCCTCGCGGAAACCTTCCGTATGGTCCTCGCCGTGTTCGGAGACCGGTTCCTCAACATGGTCATGCGCCGGCTCGACAGGCACATCGCCATCGAGTTCGTCCTGATCGGCGGGAGTACCGTCGTCTTCCTCGTCATCGACGGTATTCCTGGTGAGCCATTCGCCGAGTGCCACCGCATCCGGCGCAAACAGCGCGGATGGATGGACGAAGTGCCCTTCCTTGAAATGCTCGACCAGTGCGGCCCGCGTATCCTTAACCCGGGCGCGCGGCAGAACCGGTGTATCGGCGCAGGACGCCTCAAGTGCGGGCCGCGACAGGCAGGACATGAACTCCTCCGTGCCCATATTGGCGATGAACCCGTCAGCGCCGATCACATTGCCGGCGACCAGCGCCAGAATGCCGGACTTGCTCATGCCCCCGCGGCATGACAGCACGTCGACCAGCACATTGCGCATGGCGACGCGGACCGTGTCCATGTCGAAGGCGAGCTTGCCCTCGACATCGAACAGCATGGCGGCGTGCCGGCCAAAGCGATTGCCGAACCGGTAGTCGCCCCCTGCCCCGGAATCGACTCGGACATTCTGGCCCGCGAAGGCAAGGACCAGCAGCGCCATCAACGTATCGTCCTCAATCGGTGACCGCGACAGAGCCTCGTGGAGTGCATCGGTGCGCAGGTCGCCGATCATGTCGATCCCCGCCCGCGTCACGTCCGGACGGGGCTTCGATACCACGATCGGATCGTCGGCGATGTCATCGACCGCGCCGTTCTTGCCCCTGGACTTCTTTGCCTCGGGCATGCGGAAGGCAACTGACTTCACCTTGCCGTCGCGGTCCAGATACATTGCGGTGTGGTCCGACTTCTTCGGAGTGCCATAGACGCGCTCGGCCTTGGGCGGCAGCTTCACCTCGCCATAGGTGTTCGCCTCGACGATGACGCCCTTTTTCGGCAGGTTCTGCGTCATCCACTCCTGCTGGGCGCCGAGGAAGGCCTCGACATCGGTCGTATAGCGGCTGTCCTGGTCGGCCGGCGCAAACAGGTCTTCGACCCACGCAATGCCATAGGCCTGCGCCAGTTCGTCGCCGAAGGAGGCGTCACGGGCATACATGCGCGTCTTCTGCAGCGCCTGAGCGACGCTCCACCAGGAGACCTGCGGATCGCCCTTGGACGGCTTATTCGCCTTCCACACCTCTTTCTGCTCATCGAGCGACGCGGCCGCGATCGTTCGCAACTGTTGCTCGTTTGGCATGTCGCCCTTGGCCATCGCATCCAACATGGCGGGCAGCACATTTGCCAGCAGACGCAGTTTCCGGATCTGCCGGATCGGCAGCGCTAGGGCGACGGCGATCGCCTCCTCGGTCCAGCCGAGTGCGACGAGCCGTTCGATGGCGCGCCACTGGTCGACGGGATTGAGGTTCTCGCGGGCGATGTTCTCGACCATCGAGCGCATGGCGCCACCGTCCTCGGCGGGGTCACCGACCAGAACGGTGATTTCGTCGAGGCCAGCCGCGATCGCCTGCTTCACGCGGCGATGACCGGACTGGATCACGAAACCATTGCCGCCGTCGACCTGCGGGGCGACGACAGGGGGCTGCACGATACCGACCGCCTTGATGGTGGCCAGCAGCAGCGCGTCGGACTGCGGGCTCGACTTCGAACGGCGGGCGCGATCAGGATTTTCCACGAGCGAGCGCGGATCGACCAGCTTGATTTCCATAGGGATGCTCCTTTGCGGAACCGGCACCACGCCGGTCCTTGTCCGTCTTCTCCCCGAAGACACACCCCGGCCCGCGGAGCGGGCGGGCCGGTGCAATTGCGGGCGAGCATCCCTGCCCGGCTGGCCAAGCGGGGCTTCTTCAGCCCTGCGCAGGATGACGGGCCGGGATCGCGATGACGGCGATTGAGCATGAGCGTCAGCGGCCCGCCCGATCTGCGAGAGGCTTCCTCTTCTCCCTTTCACTCCACCCTCTTCCGCATTCTTCTCCCGTGCAGATCGACGGCGAAGCCGTTGCGGGTGATCTGGAATACGCTCAACTGCGGCAGGGGCGACGAGCATCGCCGCAACCAGGACAGGCGCATGCGCCTATGTCCGAGGACGCGGTCCCAGAAGCTGAGCCAGCATTTGGATATCGACCTCAAGTTCGACGCTCACGGGAGAGGCGAAGCGAAAACCCCGGTTTCCCAATCGGAACCCGTGCGCAGAACTGCCGGGTGGGCACCGTCGCGCAAAGTGGAGTATTGTCTTTTCATAACGGCTTTAGGCTTCGGATCGGTGAGGAGGCAATGAGGATGAGCCGGCATCAACTGCTCGCTGTCTTGCGCATCGCCATAACGGCCTGCGTTTCACCTATGGCTGCCCAGGCCGAAGAGAACCTGGGATGGCACGGCCAGAAGGGCGAACATGGTGCATCCCTGTTCTACGGCATCCCGCAGACGGATCATGCGCAGCTATCCTTCTCCTGCACACAGGGCAGCGCCGACCTTACCTTTGCCTTCGTATTTGCGCCGATCAGCGCGGTCGATGGCGTCCAGGTCGAGGTCCTGCTTGAGGCCGGCGACATCTCGGTGCCGATCTTCACCACAGGGGCGCAGATCGAGATGGACGACAGTTTCATCCTCGAAGGCCGGACAGTGCTCGATGCGCGGCTCACCGACCTCCTCACCTCGCGCGGCACGCTGAGCGTCCTTGTCGAGGACGGGTCCGAGGAATATCCGCTCGACGGCGCGCGGAAAGCCGCGGCGGCGCTGATCGAAACCTGCACCGGCAAGGCCGCCAACTCGCTGGCGTCAGAGACCACGCAATGCGAGCTTGCCGCCTGGGTCATGAAGGGCGCGCCGGCCGATCTGACCGTCCGCTCGGGACCAGGACCGGACCATGCGGCCCTCGCCACCGTGCCCCGTCCCTATACCGACGGCGAGGAGATATATTTTCCGCAAGTGACCATCACCGGCTCCCGAGACGGGTGGTTCCGCATTTCCGAGGTCATCACCGAACTCCATGGCGGCTGGCCGACGGACCCGGTTATCACCTTCTCAGGTGAGGGATGGCTCCCCGGCACTATGCTCAGGTTGTGGGTGGAGTCGGGACGCCTGTGGTCCCTGCCTTCGGATGATGCGCCAATCGCGGCCACCTTCTCCTCCGATGACTTCGAGCTCGATACCTTGCACGCCTGCACAGGTTTCTGGGTCGAAGTCGAAGGGGCGTATGGCGACCAGAAGCCGCGCGGCTGGACCACGGATGTCTGCGCGAGCCAGGTCACCACATGCCCGTAGGAGCCGTCGCCATGGTCATTCCTTTGCGCGTAATCCTGCTTGTTCTGGCGATAGTCTGCTCGCCTGCCGCAGTGGCCGAGCCCGCATCGTTTCCGGACCTGACCGATGCGTTGCCCGGGGCACAGAACCGGACCTATCGAGATATTGTCCGGCTCGTCGTTCCTGGTATCGACAATGGTGATGCGGCCGCTGCCGACACCGGGGTGATCGATGTCAGGCACGTCAGCGGTCAGGACATGACTGGCGTTGTGCCGGTGTCGGTCAAGGCTCCTCGGATCGCCGCTATTCCCGTGCGTTCGGGCGGCAAGGATAGGATCGCGCTGCTAATCAACCTCGGCGAGTCCGAGCGTGAAGTTTCTGACTTCGTCATCCTTACTCTCTTCGACATAGGGAGCGACCCACGACTTCTCGACGCCACACATGTCGGCTTCAATCGCTTCACGTCATTTTCTGAGCCTTCCCTTCTGTCGGTCGGCGTTGCCGACGACCTCCTGATGACCCGCGGCACGCACTCAAATTCCAACCAGGCCTACGCCACGACGGCCTTGATCCTCGCTAATGACGACCGCCTCGAACTGGTCGATACGATCTCCACTTTCGACGATAGGGCTTGCGCCTATAAACGGACGCAACGACTTGACATCCGGCAAGGCGAAGGAGCCCCCTTTTCGGACATCGTGGCGACCGTCACCGAACTGACGGCTGCTGGGGTAGAGGAATGCGGCGATGCGACTGCTCCGGAACCGAGCTCACGCACGATCACGGTGACCTACCGCTGGGATGCCGCAGGACAGCTCTATCGTCCGGACACCGACGCATTCGATGTGCTGGCGCGCGAAAACGAGGCGCGGTTCTGAGCAGCATGGTTTTGACTGGGCTGTAATGCTCCCCGAAGACGCAGAACGGATGACAAGCCAGCGGATTGCTGACCTGAGATCATCTATTTGATCGTGGTCACGCCGCTTTCATCTCGCCGCCCGCCTGGACGCCATCGACATCGGCCGAAAGCGATGCCTCGATTTCGGCGAGTTGACGCCGCTTTTCGGCCAGTTCATCCGAGAAGGAGAAATCCCCGCCCTCACGCGAGCGGTAGGAGGCCAACCGATTTTCGGCATCGGAGCGCCTTTGCCGATAGCGCTCCTCTTCTTCCTCGAAACCGGACAGCGAGTGTTCGAGGCGGGCGATGGCGCCAAGCGGCGTGGTCGTCACCGACAGGTCGATCTCGTACTCGGCTCTGATCCGCATCAGCATGGTGGTGTAGCGATAGCCGTCCTTGCCGAACCGCTCACCGGAATAGTCGAGGTCGAACCCACCGATCGACGCGATGGTCATGTCGCCTTCCTGCTGAAGTTGCACCAGGGTCAGGATTTCCTTCATCAGCGCGCGGCCGGCGAGCTTGCGCTCGATGAATGTTTCCTCGCCGACCTGCATACGGAACGCCTCGCCAGTGGTGGGCGTCAACCTTTCGATATCCTGCCCGATCTCTCCGATACGCCGGGTCGAGTACTCGATATCGCGCTCGGCATCGCGGATCTGGCGGCGAATAGCGAACTGGTCATCCTGATGGGCGGCGCGAAGACGTTCGAGCCGGACGATGTCGGCTTCAAGCCCGGCCTTCTGCATGAGGCGCGGATCGCCCGAGGCGATGGCTTTGGCCATGGCGAACTGGTTCGCCTGCCCCTCACCCATGTCCTCGAGCCGTCGGATCGAGGTATCGCCCGACAGCGCGGCGGCGATGAACCGGGCCTTGCGCTCGTTATTCTGCCACATTTGCGCATCCATCGACCCTTCCGTGGCATAGGCAAAGATGTCGACGACGTCGTGCTGATTGCCCTGGCGGATGATGCGGCCCTCGCGCTGCTCGATCTGCGAGGGGAGCCAAGGGACGTCGAGATGATGCAAAGCCTTGAGGCGAAGCTGGGCATTGACCCCGGTGCCCATGGTTTCCGAACTGCCGATCAGGAACCGGACCTTGCCGGCACGGACATCGCCGAACAAACGTTGCTTGGCCTCCGACTTCTTGTAATCCTGCATGAAGGCGATCTCGGTGGCAGGCACGCCAAGGCGGATCAGTTCGTCGCGAATCCAGCGATAGGCCGAGAAGCCCCGGCTTTTCTCGACGCTGATCGTGCCGAGATCGGAAAAGATCATCTGCGCCGCGCCGGGCAGTTCGAACACTTTGCCGTCGGGCCGGACATAGGTGCTATCCGCTGTCTCGCTCCAGATACGCCAGGCATTGCCGACGAGGTCGTTGAGCTTGTTGTCCGGCTCATTGTCATTGTCGGAATCGACCAGGCGCAGATCGATTGCGGCATGGCGGCCATCGGTGATAACCGACAACAGGATGTCGTCACCCGGCTGGGGCGGTCCCTCGCGCTGCTCGATTGCCTTGATGCGGGCATCGAGCACGGTCTGGTAGCGCTTGAAGGCGGCCGAGGGTTTTGAGGTCCTGATCTGCCGCGCGCCGGTCGAGACCGACGGTACCTTTACATATTGGCGCAGATCTTCGGGCATCACGACATCCGCGAAACTGCGGAACATGGCGATCAGTTCGGGCACATTGACGAAGGTGGCGAAGCGCGTCACCGGCTTGTATTTGCCGTTCGGCTGAAGCTCGAGCTCGGTGGTGACGTCGCCGAACGTGCTTGCCCAGGCGTCGAACTCGTGCAGGCCGCGCTGCGACAGCGCTTCAAGCCCGAGATAGCGCTGCACCGAGAACATCTCGCCCAACGTATTGGTGATCGGCGTACCCGAGGCCAGGACCAGCGACCTGCCCGGATTCTTTGTCTCCACGAATTTCGACTTCACATAGAGATCCCAGGCGCGCTGCGAGCCGTTCGGGTCGATCCCTTTCAAGGTTGACATGTTGGTGGCGAAAGAGAGTTTCCTGAATTCCTGCGCCTCGTCGACGATGATCTGATCGATGCCGAGTTCCGAAATAGTGAGAAGGTCGTCCTTCCGGGTGGCGAGATTTTCGAGCCGTTCCTGCAAACCTTCCTTCAGGCGCTCGAGACGCTTGCGCGAGACGCGGTCATCGTTCTCGACCTTTGTCAGCAGGGTTTCGTAGAGGTCGAGCTCGTCGCCGATCATCTGTTGCTCGAAAGCCGACGGCACGTCGATGAAGCGGAAGGCGGAATGGGTGATGATGATTACGTCCCAAACCGCCGTGGCAGCGCGCGACAGGAAGCGATGGCGCTTATCCTTGGTAAAATTTGTCTCGTCAGCGACAAGGATGCGGGCGGTCGGATAGAGCGCCAGGAATTCGCGCGCCGCTTGCGCCAAGCAATGACCGGGAACGACCATCATCGCCTTGGCGATCAGGCCGAGGCGTTTCTGCTCCATGACGGCAGCGGCCATCGTCATCGTCTTGCCCGCGCCGACGGCATGGGCAAGATAGGTCGAGCCGGCCGAAATGATGCGCCAGATGCCGCGTTTCTGGTGCCCATAAAGGGTGAAGGCGCCAGAGGCACCGGGAAGCTTCAGATGGTCCCCGTTGAACTTTCGCGGGGCGATATTGTTGAAGCGGTCATTATAGACCCGCGCCAATCGATCCGTGCGATCGGCGTCGGACCAGATCCAGGTCTGGAACGCGGTCTTGATCCTGGTCAGCTTCTCCTTGGCCGCTTCGGTGTCGACGACATTGAGCACGCGGCGTTCGCTGTCGCCGACCTTGATGATGTCGAAGATCTGCGGCACGCGGCTGTTGAGCGCATCGGCGATCAACTCCCCGGCGTGGCGACGCTCGGTGCCCCATTCCGAGGTGCCAGCCGCTATCCAGCCGAGCTGCCTGGCTTGCACCGTCCACGACGCCAGCTCCGGCATGTGGTGGATCCTGATCTCCGCGCCCATCGCCTCCTTGACGAAGGCGACCACATCGGCTGCGGGAATCCATGGGGCCCCGAGGCGGGCCGTGATGTCGGATGGACCAAGATCGGCGGGCTGGACGTCGACCAAGGCGTGGACATTGCGCTCGAAGCCCGGATCGAGGGCGGCAGCAGCTTCGGCAGCCTTCTGCTTGTCGCGGACCTGTCCGGAAAGATAGGCGTCGGCCGTCTGCCATGAGCCGGTTTCGGGGTCGCGGAAGATGGCGTCCCCCAGTTCGGCGATGACGGCATCCTCATCGGCATGGAGCAACTCTGCGATGTGATCGATGTCGACATGGCCGCGCTCATTAAGCACCACGGCGAGCGCATCGCCGGCCGAGGTGATGATCGGCGCAGAGGGCGGCGCGATGACGCGCTCAGTAAAGATCGGGCCGGGACGTGCTGTATTGGTCTCGAGGTCATAGTCTTCGATCGAAGCCACCAGCCAACAATCGGGATCGTCGAGGAAAGGTTGTAGGTTCGGCCGGCGATGGATCTCGCGGACCTCGCCGGTCTCGTCATCCTCATTGACCGAGACCGTGGTGAAGTTGATCGGCCCGAACTCACGCACGAAGTTCGACCAGGCGATGCGCAGCTTCACCTGCACCGGCTTCCACGGCCTGCCGAGCTCCTGGCACCTCAACACCTCGCGCACGGCATCGCGGATCGGGATCAGCTTGCGGATGATGCGCGCGTGTTTGTCCGGCACGCCGTCGCTTGACCGACCCTTCCTCACCTTGATGGTGACCGGCGTTCCATCGACCATCTGCATCAGCGCGGTGTTCTTCCCGATGAAGAAGCTTCCCTCGCGGCCGGAGCGACCTTCCGGGAGCGTATAGTCGTCACCAGCATCATCGTCGTCAGGATCGAGGTCGATCGCTTCCGGTTCGCCGTCATAAAGGGCTTCCGGAAGGAGGGAGATGGCTGCGGCAAGCGCCTGTTCCAGATCGACACCGGTTTGCGGAAGACAGGTATAAGTTTCGCCGAAGGGTCCGGACGTCATGGCATGGTCGCCGAGAACGAAGTCCGGATGGCGGGCGAACCAGCGGTTCACGCGCATAGCCGGCTCGTCACCGTCGGCCGGGCGCACCTCGTCCAGGTCGAGCCACATCACGTCACCCTCGGGCTCGTCGGGCATTCTCTTACGGAAGAAGAGAATATCGACGACACCATCCGTGCCGGCATCTGCGCGAAAACTACCTTCCGGCAGCCGGATCGCCGCGATCAGGTCGGCGGACTTCGCAATATGTTCACGCGCCGAACAATCGGCCTTGTCCATCGTGCCATGCGAGGTCACGAAAGCGGCGAGACCGCCTGGCTTCAGGAGATCGATCGACCGCGCGATGAAGTAATCATGCAACCGCAGGCCCATCGACCTGTAGGAACGATCGGAACGCACGGTGCGATCCGAGAAGGGCGGGTTGCCGACAGCGAGATCGAAGCTTGCCGGCAAGTCGGTTCGAGCGAAATCACCGGTGACAATCCGCGCCCGTGGCTGCAACAACCGGGCGATGCGTGCTGTGACGGGATCGAGCTCGATGCCAGTAAAGTGGGACACGTCACGCAAGGCTTCCGGCATCAGCGCCGCAAACAGTCCGGTGCCGATGCCAGGTTCAAGGATGCGGCCGCCACGCCAGCCGAGCCGCTGCAATCCGGCCCAGATCGCCTGGACGATGAACTCCGGCGTGAAATGCGCATACTGCGTGCAGCGCGCGAGCGAGGCATAGTCCGCGCCCGACACAGCGTTCTCGAGATCGGCCCCGATCTCGTCCCAGCCCGCACGGAACCCATTTTCTCCTGGTCGGCGGAACACCGCATTTGCCAGCTCGGAGGCGCCAAAGCCGGTGAAACGGATCAGCCGCGCCTGTTCTTCCGTCGTGGCAGGGCGATCCTCGGCTTCGATCTCGCCGGCCAGACGAATGGCGTCGAGGTTGTCTTTTGCCCTCTGCTTCCAGCCGCGCGCCAGATTCCGGCTTCCGGAAAGAAAGAAGTTCGATCCATGAACCGACGCTTGTGCCCGGCGCGACGGTGCGACCTCCCGAGGCACCGGCATCGCCGGGGCGGGTGTCGTCGGAGGCGGATCGTCATCAAGGTCATTGGCAGCGAAATCACCGCCAAAGGCGGTGACGCCGAGGCCAAGACCTGACGAGAGTGCGGTGTTGCCAAAAAGGTCGAAGGTGAAAGGATCGTCATTGGACATCAGGAAATCTCCTTGCGCGAAAGCGAGCGCCAACGACCCGGCCGGTCGCACGGCGGGATCGCGGCATTTCGGGATTGAGGATGGAGGCGCCTGACCGAGGTCAGCGGCGAATGAGGCTCAGCGAGATGCTGTCATCGGTAAACTGCATCTGCAGGTGTGTGGCCCGCATGTTGCGGTCGAACAGCGGGATCAGCTGATCGGCGTCGAAGAATTCGATGCCGTCATCGCCACCGAACCAGCGACGCTTGTAATCCCACCAGTCGATATCGCCCTTGGGGTGGCACTCTTCCGAATAGACGACGAGCGCCTGTTGCCCCTCGGCCAGCTTGCCGTTGGAGAGGATGTAGACGCCCTCGTCACCGACCAGCCACAGGCCGGCTTCTCGCCCTCGCCGGGGCGGGTGCCATAATAGGGGTTGCGGAAACCGCCATTGGCGGCGGCATCGGCGGTGCCGCGTTCGATGACCTTGCGCACGGCAAGAATCGGGAAGGTGAACATGGTAACCTCCCCTCACGCGGCCTGCCGCTCTGGAAGATGGCGCAGATGCACCGGAAGCTTGGCCTGGATCTCATCCTCGCTCAGTTCCTCGAGCAGCTTCAGCATGGTGCCGCCGCGGCGGCCATAGACCAGGATCGTGCGCTTGCCCCTTAACTCGGGCAGCCAGCGTTCGCCGGCATAGCCGCGATAGTCGTCATGGGTCGCCGACCAGATATGCTCGAGCCGTTCCTCATGCGTCATGGCCTTGACCGGCCAGCTCTCGCGCTCGACGATGGCATCGCGCATCTCGACCGGTGATCGGGCTTGCGCCAGATCGCAATAGGCGTGGAAATAGCGGATCCTGCCGTCGATCCGGAGCGTGTAGAACACGCTCGTGATCGAGTCCGTGAGGAACTCGCGCATGGCGAACATCTCGCCGCGCATCCAGAGCGGTGGCAGGATCTCCAGCATATAGTCGTGTTCGGCCTTGCCGATCTCGAAGAACTCGCCACGGAAGAGAGGACTATCGTCACCCTCCCAACGGTTCGGACGCTGGGCATGGCGGTCGAACAGACGGTACATCTGCCGGCGGTCGGCGATGCCCTGATAGATTTTGTGGATCGCGGAGAGGGTCATTTGCGGGCTCCTTTGGCCTTGTCGGGCCGGAGCGTGGTGACCCCTAATGGGACCTGCCATCATTCTTCAGCCCTTCGACCCCTCCCGAGCCGCCGCCTCTCCGTCCGGGCGGGTCAAGGGCCGGCGAAGCCGGGCGCAGCGTCACCCTTGACGCGATCCGGCGGGCATGCGGCAGGCCTTTTCTATTTGCTCTCCCTTCTCCCTTCTGCTTCGCTCCCTCAGCGCGTCGTTCCAATCCTCTGCCGGAGGTTTGAGCCGGAACCAGTCGCAACCGACATCTTCGGCTATCTCACGCAACCGCTCGGCAAAGACCTCGCCCTGGGCATTGTCATCGGTGGCGGCACCGAGCTGCGCACCGGGCCGGGCGGCGAGAGCATGGATCGCCTGCGAGGTCGTGGGCGACCAGCCGCCGCCAGCGCTGAGATAGAGGCTGCCTTCCAGCATGCCCTCGAAGTCCGCCAGGCTCATGGCGTCGATCGCGGCTTCCGTCACGCACAGCCGTAGACCATCCTGCCGGCCGAAACGAAACAGCACCTTTGCGCCGCCCGACGCGAAACCACGCCAATCGGGACCACGTTCCTCCCAGCCGGTGACCGCACCGCCGCCGTCTGTATGGGCGGCCCACATGCTGCCATGTGGTCCCTCGCGCAGAGCATCGGCGGCGATCACTGTCCGGATAATGCGTTCGCTCAGGCCACGCTCGTCACGCAAGTACCGCCAGGTCGCCGATCCGCGCCATGGCTTGCGACGCGCCTGCCATCGTTCGGGGATGGACAGGTCCGGCTCAGAAGCACGGGATTCACGCTCCCAGACGGGATCGGACGGCACGAAGCCGACAAGGTCCGCGACCTCGTGCATGGCTTCGACAAAGCGGCCCCCCTGCAGATGCTGGACGAGGTTGAACACATCACCTTTACCGTCACCGAGCGGATCGAACCAGCCCATGCCATCGTGGATGACAATGATGATCTGGGCGTCGCGGCGATACTTCATCGCCTTGCGCGTGCTCTCCTTGAGGTCGAGCGCGAACCCCGCCTGCTCCAGCACGGCGCTGCAGGGCACTTTCGCCCTCAACGCTTCCAGATCCGTTTTTTCCATTCTTCGCGCCAACACCGTTGAGCACTCCTTCTACCCGATTCCCGCTCCCGATCTTTTCGGGGCAGGCAAAGGAGGCCGCGAAGAGCAAGGCGGGCAAGGGCGCGGCGGGCAACCCGTCAGATTTGAGGGGTTGGCAACGGGAGAGAGAGAGCGCCGCGGCGCAGCCTCCCTTGCCGGCTGCCGCGCGTAAGCGGCAAGGGCGCATCCCTCAGAACTCTGGCGTCCTTCTTCGGATACGACACGCCTGGCGACGTCGATATCCATTCCCACGTCCGACGCATCCGGTAAGGCCTGACGCCGCCTCTACCGCAACGTTTGCCCAATGGTAGAATTCGTCGCGATCACTCCGCGTGCGGGCAATGAACGTCGTCATCGCCGAGTTCCTGGCCACTCCCGATCAGATCTCTGGATACGTCATCACCACATCCCCGGTTGCCGATTTCAAAGCCCAAGACATCACATTCTAGCCTTCCATGCCGCAAACCAGAATCCCGCGCAGAGGATGAGCGAACCCATGAAGATGGCGACCAGCGCCGCCCCGTAGTCGCCGCTCGCCTGCCAGAGCAGCGCGGCCCCAAGCGGGGCGAGCGCCGTCATGACGTTCATCGGCGCGACCAGAGAACCGTTCACGGCACCGTATCCGTCCCGCGTCACCATCTCGGGCACCGCCATGCCGCGCACGATGGTGATCATACCGTTTGCTGCCCCGTAAAAGGCCGCGACGGCGGCGATCACGAGCGCCTCCGGCGGCGCGAACGCGAAACCTATCACCGCCAGTGGGAACACGATCACAATCGCCGACCCCAGTGACCGAACCGGCGCTTCCGAAGCGAATGCCCGGACAAGGATTCGACCGACCACCTGAGCCGGGCCGATCACCGTGAGAACCGCCACAGTGTCCGCCGTATCCAGGCCACGCTCCAGCAGCAGCGGGAAGAAATGGTAGGTGAGCGAAGAGAACGCGAAGGCATAGGACACCCAGGCGAGCATTAGGCCCCAATAGGACGGCCTCTTCATCGCGGCTGTGACGGCTGCCCGGCCGATAGCGGGCGGCGATGCATCAGGCTCGACAATCCGGGCCGGAACGTCCTTTCGCGGGTCGATGGCGAGGAAGTACAGGCTTCCGCAAACAATCATGTTCACGGCCGCCATGGCGAGCAGCGCACCGCGCCATCCCTGCGACTCGATCAGGAACTGGATAACCGGGATGAAGACGGTGCTGGCGAAACCGCCCCAGAGCGTCAGTGCCGTGATGCCCTTCCGGGCGTTCAGTGGCCCCACCCTACGGGCGACAACGGCGAAGGCGGGCTCGTAGAGGGTCGCAGCCTGCATGCAGCCCAAGACTGCTAGCACGAGGTAGAACGCGACGATTCCCTCTACCTGGGACCAGGCTGCAAGCAGGATTCCCGCGAGCACCGAAGCGCCGGACATCAATAGCCGTCCATGTCCGCGGTCGATAGCGACTCCCACGGGATAGGCCGCGGCGCCCGCCAGCAGCATTCCGAGCGTGGCGGCCCCGTAGAGTTCGGTCTTCGACCACCCGAGGTCGGAGCGCATCGCCTCGGCGATCAGAGGAAAGCCGTAGAACAGGGTTCCCCACGAGCATATCTGCGCGGCACCGAGAGCGCTGATGAACCACCGCGTTCCCGCGCCTTCCGGGACTGCCTTCACGCGGCGCTCCGGCAACAGGAGCCGGTCGTTGCGACGGCGGCCTCGGAGATATTCTCCGAGCAGCCGCAGCCTGCCTCGCCCTTCTCCTTCGCGACGGCGTCGTCCGCGCAGCACGCATCCACCGCAGTTGCGGGAGCCTGGCCGCCGCAGCACGAGGAGGCGGACGATGTCGCAGGTGCGCTGCATACTCCGGTCTCAGGGAGCACCAGCCGGACTTCGCGGGCGGCGCCCCGGTCCCCCGCGATCTCGGCGACGACGGACCTGACCTGCTCGTATCCGGTGGCCATAAGGAAGGTCGGCGCGCGACCGTAGGATTTCGAGCCCACGATCACTAGGCCTGGTTCCGGATGCGTGAGCTCGTCGATGCCGTGCGGCGGGACCGTGCCGCAGGAATGGAAGTTCGGGTCAATCAGCGGCGCGAGCGCCGGCGGCGCCTCGACGGCTGGATCGAGCGCGAGACGGACCTTCCGAAGGAACGAGAAGTCGGGTCGGAATCCAGTGGCGACCACGATCCGGTCGACCTCTTTAGTCACGGGGGAGCCGCCCAGCGTCGCCTCTACCAGTAGACGCCGGCCTGCTTCGGTGACGCGCTCGACGGCGAACGGGGCAAGCATCCGGAGCCGTCCCGCGTCGATGGCTTCCTTGGCGGCGAGGCCGAGCGCGCCTCTCTCCGGGAGTTGGTCGTTCAGCCCGCCGCCGAGCAGCTTCTCGATACGGTTCCGGCGAAGCGCCCACAATACCTCTGTTCCCGGCACATCCGCCTGCAGCTCGAGCAGGGCGAGCGCGACGTTGATGGCGGAGTGCCCGCTTCCGACCACAAGGACCCGCTTGCCCGCATAGGACTCGCGTTCCGCTCCGGCGACGTCGGGGATGCCGTGGGCGATGCGCTCGGAGGCCTCGGCCTCGCCGGGTACCGGAAGGCCGTCGACGCCCATTGGGTTCGGCTTCGACCACGTGCCGGACGCGTCGATGACGGCTTTCGCCAGCAGGCGGTGCTCGCCATCGACGTCCCGGTATCGGACGACGAATGGCGCGTCGGCCCGTCCGTCGTTGGACATGAGATCGTGGCCGAGCCGAGTGATGCCCGTCACTTCCGCGCCGAGACGAAGCCCGGCGGCGATCGACGGCACCTTCGACAGCGGTTCTAGGTACTGGGCGACGATCTCCTCGCCTGTCGGGAGGTACTCGCCCACGGGAGCCGTGACACCTTCTTCGGCCAGGAGCGTCCGGGCGGCCTCGTCGACATTGTAGTCCCATGGCGAGAACACGCGGACATGGCCCCACTCCAGCAGCGCCGCTCCTACTCTCGCGCCCTTCTCGAAGACGATGGGCCGCAGGCCCCTTTCAACGAGGCGGGCGGCAGCTGCGAGGCCGACGGGCCCGGCTCCGACGACGGCAATGGGAAGATCGGTCATGGCAGCGTTCCTGCTTCGGTATTTCCCGCATGTTCGAAATAAGAAGCCAAAAAAAGGGAGCCGTTACGCGCGCTCCCTCGACCTCCGCCTCGGCTTCTGCTCCGGCGGACAGCTTCCGTCCGCGCAGCACTCGTCCGCGAGGTAGCCGATCAACGCCTGCATCGCCGGGTACTGTGCCCGGCAGATCAGCGTCGTCGCCTGCCGCTCCTGGCTCACCAGCCCGGTGTCCAACAGCCTCTTACAGTGATGCGACAGCGTCGAGGCGGGGATGCCAAGCTTGTCCTGGATGCTGCCGACGGGCAGACCCTCGGCGCCGGCCCGCACAAGGATTCGATAGATGTTGAGGCGCGTCGGGTTTCCAAGCGCTTCAAGCTGGAGGGCTGCCTGGTCGAGTTTCATTGACGGAGCCTATTCACGGGAATCGATGCGGTCAATTGAATTTCGATGATTATCGAAATTCAATTTCCTGATCGTCGGTCAGATCGAGCGCTGGTTCACGCGCTTCGACAGCTCTTCTGCGCTTTCGACGCGTTCGGAATAGCGGTCGGTCAGATAACCGGCGCGGTCGCGTAGGAGGAAGGTGAACTTCATCAGTTCCTCCATCACGTCGACGATGCGGTCGTAGTACGGAGACGGCTTCATCCTTCCCTCGCCATCGAATTCTGCGAAGGCCTTGGCGACCGACGACTGGTTGGGAATGGTGAACATCCTCATCCAGCGGCCAAGCACCCGGAGCTGGTTGACCGCGTTGAAGCTCTGGGAGCCGCCGGAGACCTGCATGACGGCCAGCGTCCGGCCCTGGGTCGGGCGGACGCCTCCCAGGGAGAGCGGCAGCCAGTCGATCTGCGCCTTCATGATCCCGGTCATGGAGCCGTGACGCTCCGGCGAGCACCAGACCTGCCCTTCCGACCATAACGACAGGTCACGTAGCTCCTTCACCTTGGGGTGGTCAGGGGCCGTCGAGTCCGGAAGCGGAAGCCCGGCCGGATTGAAGATGCGGACCTCGGCGCCGAGACGGCGAAGGATCCGTGCCCCTTCCTCGGTGACGAGCCGGGAATACGACCGTTCGCGTAGCGATCCGTAGAGCATCAAGATTCGTGGTGGATGGTTCGAGCCTGGAGCGTCGAAAAGCGCCGCCGGATCGATCTGACGGAATTGCTCGTCGTCGATATTCGGAAACGTATCGAGGGATTCGTATGTGTCAGTCATTACGCCTTACCGCTTGCAGCTTCCAAAGAGAGTTTAATATTTCTATTTTTCTCGAACTTTGGATATCCTAACCAAGCAAGCTGCGTCAATCATATTTCGACATTTTCCGAAACTGTGGCTTCCGAAGCGACCGACGCCTCGCGCCGATTCCTCAATCTTTCCTGACACTGACAACGGTCTTTTGTAGTCGGAGAGGGTTTGTGATCTCGTCGAACTCTTACTGGGAACGACGAGAGGCAGTAGCTTTTTGCAATCACTCACGATGCTGTGTCCACGACGAGCGCCGCCGCGGATCTGCGAAACACGTTCATACCCTTCCGATTACTTCGATGGCCGATAGGCAAGCAGCCTGAGGGCGTTGGCCGTGACGAGCACCGTAGCTCCGGTGTCGGCGAGGATCGCCGTCCAGAGCGTGGTGACCCCGAACAGGGTGGTGACGAGAAATACCGCCTTGAGTCCGAGCGCGAGCGCGATGTTCTGCCAGATGTTGCCGAGCGTCGCCTGTGAGAGCGCGACGAGGTCGGCCACGCCCTCCACTCGGTCGCGCAGCAGCGCGGCGTCGGCGGTCTCGAGCGCGACGTCCGTGCCGCCGCCCATGGCGATGCCGACAGAGGCGGCCGCGAGCGCCGGAGCGTCGTTGATGCCATCGCCCACCATGGCGATCGGACCGGCCTCCTTCAGCCGGCCGATCTCAACCAGCTTCGCCTCGGGCAGTAGTTCGCCAAGGGCTTCCAGGCCTAGCCCGGCTGCGATGGCGCTGGCGGTGCGCTGGTTGTCGCCGGAGAGCATCACGACGTTCACACCGCGGTTCTTGAGCCGCCGCACCCCTTCGGTCGCATCCTCGCGCGGCTCGTCCCGCATCGCGATCAGACCTTCGATCTCCTTCCCCGCCATGAGGACGACGACCGTCTTGCCTTCGGCCTCCAGAGACCGGATGCGGTCGGCGACGTCTCCGGAAACTTCCGTCTCCTCTGCGGCATGGCGCGGCGACCCGACGGAGGCGAAGCTAGACTTCAGGCGTGCCGTGACGGCCTTGCCGGGAACCGCAATGCCGCCGCCGAAGGTGGCGGGAAGCTCGAGCGCGCGTTCCTTCGCAGCCTCCACGATGGCGATGCCAAGCGGGTGGCTGACGTTTCTCTCCACGGCCGCCGCCTTGGCCAGCACGTCGTCCTCGGAGCCGACAAGAGCGACGACGTTGGTCACTTTGGGGTGGCCGCGGGTGAGCGTGCCCGTCTTGTCGAAAGCCACGGTCACGACCTTGCCGAGCGTCTCGAGCACCGCGCCGCCCTTGACGAGCAGGCCTTGCCGCGCGCCTGCGGCGAGACCGGAGGCAATGGCGGCTGGAGTCGAGATGACCAGCGCGCACGGGCAGGCAATCAGCAGCGTCGCGAGGCCGCGATAGACCCACGTCATCCAGTCACCGCCGAAGAAAAGCGGCGGCACCACGATGATGAGAGCTGCCACAGCCATCGCGCCGGGCGTGTACCAGCGCGAGAAGCGGTCGATCATGCGCGCCGTCGGGGCCTTCGATTCCTGCGCCTCCTCGACCATGTGGATGATGCGCGCGATGGTGTTGTCGGCCGCGACATGGGTGATCCGGACGCGCAGTTCCGCGTTGGTGTTGATCGACCCCGCGTAGACCTTCGACCCGACTTCCTTGAGGACCGGAACGGACTCGCCCGTCACGGGCGCCTCGTTCACCTCGGAAGAGCCTTCCTCCACGATCCCGTCCGAAGGAAACCTGTCGCCTGGACGGACGGCGACACGGTCATCGACGTCGAGTTCCTGGACGGGGACGGTTTCGGTATCTCCGGAAGGCGTGACCCTGAGCGCCTGACGCGGCACGAGGTCGATCAGCGCCTCGATGCCCGCCCGCGCGCGGCCGGCGGCCACGGTCTCCAGCAATTCTCCTACGGCGAAAAGGAAGACCACAACCGCCGCTTCCTCGGCCTCGCCGATGGCAACGGCTCCGAGCGCAGCGACCGACATGAGGGTCTCGATCGTGAAGGGGGACCCTTCCATAGCTCCGGCGACAGCCCGCCGGGCGAAGGGCGTTACGCTCACGAGCGCCGCCGCCGTATAAAGCCACGCCTCCCATTCAGGCAGGACCCGCGCCGCGATGAAGGCCGCCGCGAACAGCGTTCCCGTCAGGATGACCAGTCGCGCCTTCGATCCTCGCCACCAGGGTTCCTCCGTCCGCTTCCGCGACAAGGCTGGCGCGATCCCGGGAGCCTGGGCGACGGGTTGATACCCGAGAGCGCGGATCTTTTCCTCGATCGTGCGCTGTTGCGTCCGGTCCTCGTCGACCTTCAACGCCAACGTTCCCGTCTGGTAGCTGACGTTGACGTCGCTCACGCCCGGCAGCCGCTGCATGGCGGTCTCGATCTTGAGGGCACAGGAAGCGCAGTCCATGCCTTCAATCTGGAGCTTGAGTTGGCTGGCCTCGGCCATGGGTGTCACCTTCCGTAAATGCGATAGCGCGGAGATAGGGTCTGTAGTCGCTACAGGGTCAAGGGCTTTGCGCGGCGGAACCGCGTTGCGTCGGGCGGGCCATCTTCCACGCCCCCCACACTACGGTAGCCAGCGGGATCACGCTCGCCATCCCGGGAAATAGCCATGGGGCCTGTCGGTGAAGAGCGGGAAGACGAAGTGGGCCAGTTCGAGCGCAGTGATCGCGCCCGCGTGGGCAGCGCCCGAACGGTTGCGGTTCCGGACTTTGACATGGCTGACCGCGCAACTCGACACCGCCGGACATTGGCGGTAGATGGTGACGAAAGGCTGTAGTCGATACAGGGTCAAGTCATGAACGCACACGTGCTGACAATCGGGCATCTCGCCCGTGAAACCGGGACCAAGGTCGAAACCGTGCGCTTCTACGAGAAGTCCGGCCTACTCCCCAAGCCTACCCGTACGGAAGGCAACTACCGCTCCTACGACCACGCCCATCTGAACCGATTGAGCTTCATCCGGCGGGCACGGGACCTCGGCTTCTCCCTGGACCAGATCAGGGCGCTGCTGGCGCTTTCCGACGACCGGGACCGCTCGTGCGCGGCCGTGGACGCGATCGCCAAGGAGCACCGGGAGCAAATCGAGAAGAAGATCGCTGATCTCCAGTCGCTGAAGATGGAACTCGATCGGATAATCGATCAGTGCGACTGCGGCGTGGTCGCAGACTGCCGGATTATCGAGTCCTTGTCACCCATTCAGTGAACGGGTGCCGACGGGAGGTCTGGACTGGAATAGACAGCGTACGCGCCTGTCGGCATCGATCACGACCTCGCCTTCGTTTTAGTGACAAGCCGATGTCGAGATTTGGCGGTCGAGCACCACCTGGGCGGACGGACGGCCGAACACAAAAAGGCGGAAAATCCGGCCCTCGGAAGAAAAGTAGCCGTTGGAATATTTGCGCTGCCGTTGACACGGCGGCAGATCCTACGCTTCCTATGTCTCGTGCATGATGCGGCCGATGTCGCTGATGTCGTATCCGCCGATGCTCTTGAATTCGTTCTGGAACTTTTCGGACTGCAGGATATCGAACATGGTCCTGATCTCGGGCCGGTCGATATGCTCGGTCTTCACGACGAGATCGTAGCGCTCTCGCTTCAGCGGGATGAACTCGACGTTGTCGACTTGCCGTGCGATCTTCTCGGTCCCGACCGCCACGTCCGCATCACCGCGGCCCACGGCGCTGGCGACCGCCAGATGCGATTGGTTTTCGTCCTCGTAGCCCGCGATCCGGCTGCCAAAGAGACCCAGCAGCTTCAGGTTCTAATCGAGCAGGACACGGGAACCGGCGCCCTTCTCGCGGTTGATGATGCGGATGTCGTCGCGGGCGAGGTCGTTCCACGACAGTATCCCCTTGGGATTACCCTTGGCGACGTAGAACCCCTGGGTCCGGTAGGTGATGTTGGCGATCGTGCAGCGGATGCCGGGAAGCAACGCACGGACATGGGGAATGTTGTAGTCGTCGGTGGAGCTGTCCCACAGGTGAGCGGTCGCGACGCTGACCCGATCGTGATAGAGCGACACGAGACTGTCGTAGCTGCCGATATAGGCGCGCAGGGCCATGATCCCGTGCAGGCGGAGGAAGTTCGACAGGATGTCGAGGATGAGGTCCTGGCCGCAGATGATGAACCCGCCGCTTTCCGGGCGGCTCAGCGAGAGGTCGAAGTAGCGCTTCTCGTCCAGCGCGACTGAGCCGGGGCGGTCCGGCTCGCGCGCCCTGCGCTCGGAGCGGCCCATGTAGTCCCGGACTTGGGCCTCGGTGAACCGGATCTTGCGGCCCACCTTGTAGAAGCCGATGCCCTCGCTCTTGGTCAGAGCGTAGACCCCGCTCTTGCTGATGTTCAGCAGGCCGGCCACATCGTCGACCGTCAGGGCGTCACGGGTAGACATGACTTTTCCATATCCTGTTTCGTTCGCTTTCGTTTTCTTACGTGTATTTCTGCCGTAGAACAATCGCATTTCATCTAGTTTCGCTTTACAGGCAGTAGCGTGCAGTCTCTTTATGCCTCCCGAAACATATCGCCAGGGAGGCTCCGCATGATCCAGTCCTTCGTCCGCCGCTCCGTTCTCGCCGCCGCCGCCGCATTCGCCCTCGCCGCCGGGCCTGCCGCGGCGCAGGAGGACGCGCCCGTCGTTGCGATCGCCTCGGACCTGCAATTCGCCCTCCAGGAGATCGCCGCGAAGTTCAAGGAAGAGACAGGAACGGAAGTCCGCCTGTCGATCGGCTCGACCGGCAACTTCGCTCGCCAAATTCGCGAGGGCGCTCCCTTCCAGGTGTTCATGGCCGCCGACGAGAAGTTCATCGCCGATCTGCATGCAGATGGTTTCACCCGGGACGAAGGCGACCTTTACGCCGTTGGCCGCGTGGTGATCATGGCCCCGCATGGCTCGAAACTCACGCCAGACCCGGAACTGAACAATCTGGCCGAGATGCTGGCGGCGGGGCAGATCACCCGCTTTGCGATCGCCAACCCTGAACATGCTCCTTACGGGATGCGTGCACGCGAGGCGCTGATCACCAAGGGTATCTGGGACGATCTGCAACCCTTCATGGTGCTGGGCGAGAATGTCTCCCAGGCCGCGCAATTCTCGCTCTCAAACAATGCCGAGGGCGGCATCATCGCCTATTCTCTGGCACTTTCGCCGCAAATCGCCCCCCAGGGTACCTATGAGTTGATCCCCGAGGATTGGCACAAACCTCTTCGCCAGCGCATGGCGCTGCTGAACAACGCGGGCGAAGTGGCTGAAGCGTTCTACGCCTATATGATGGAACCTACGGCCCGCGAGATCATGGAGCGTTACGGCTTCGTCCTGCCGGAAGAGTAAGCCATGGACTGGACCGCGCTCTGGCTGTCACTGCGCCTCGCGGCGTGGACGGTGGCGATCCTGTTGCCTGTATCGGTCCTGATGGGCCGATACCTAGCCTACCGGCAGTTCCGGGGCAAGGGGCTGGTCGAGGCGCTGGTGATGCTGCCCCTGGTGCTGCCGCCCACGGTCTTCGGCTTCTACATGCTTGTGTCGCTGGGGCGGAACTCGTTCATTGGGCAATGGTGGCACCATATCTTCGGCGGCCAGCTGGTCTTCAACTTCGAGGGGCTGGTGGTGGCCTCGATCATCTTCAACCTGCCCTTCGCCATCCAGCCCGCGCAGCGCGGCTTCGAGGCGATCCCGGTTGACGTGCGCGAGGCGGCCGCCTGCTGCGGGATGTCGCCGCTGAAAAGCTTGTGGAAGGTCGAGCTTCCGCTCGCCTGGCCGGGGCTGATGACCGCGATGGTGCTGACCTTCGCCCATACGCTAGGCGAGTTCGGCGTCGTGCTGATGGTGGGCGGGTCGATCCCGGGCGAGACCAAGACCATCGCCATCGCCATCTACGACCGGGTCCAGGGCTTCGATGACCACGGCGCAGCGATCATGTCGGCCACGCTGGTGGCGATCTCGCTCGTCACCATCGCGGCGACCTTCTGGTTGTCGGCACGCGTCGGCCGGAGGCTTTCCTGATGGCGCTGGTGGTGACGGCCAATGCGGCGAGCCCGATCCCGCTCGACGTGAGCTTCCGCGTCGAGCCGGGCGAGCTTCTGGCGCTTGTCGGCCATTCCGGTTCGGGCAAGACGACGCTGCTGCGCACGATTGCCGGATTGTGGGAACCGGAGAGCGCACGGGTAATAGTGGACGGAACTGCATGGCTCGACACCGCCGCGCGGGTGAATCTGCCGCCCTACCGGCGGCGGGTGGGGATCGTGTTCCAGACCTATGCGCTGTTCCCGCACATGACGGCGGCGCAGAACGTGATGGCGGCGATGGACCGCCCCGACCAGCGTGAAGCGGGGCGGGTTCTCGATCTGCTGAACCTGCACGGCCTCGCGGATCGCAAACCGGCGCAGCTTTCGGGCGGTCAGCAGCAACGGGTTGCCGTCGCGCGGGCGCTGGCCCACCGCCCGCAGGCGCTGCTCTTGGACGAGCCGTTCTCGGCCGTGGACCGCGCCACGCGCGAGAAGCTTTATGGCGAGATCATCGCCCTGCGCGCCCATCTGAAGATGCCGGTGGTGCTGGTCACCCATGACGTCAACGAGGCGCAACTTCTGGCGGACCGGATGGTGGTGATCGAAAAGGGGCGCGTTTTGCGCGCGGGCACCACCGCCGAAGTCATGGCCGACCCGCAGGCGTTGCACTCCATGGGTATTCGCGAAGTGGCGGCACTGCTGCCAGCGGTGATCGCCGGACACGAGGACGATGGCTTGACCCACCTTGAAACCGCTGCCGGACCGATCTTCCTGCCGGGTGTCGACGGCAGTCCCGGCACCCGCGTTCGGGTGCGGATCATGGCGCATGAGGTGATCCTTTCGCGTCCCAGACCGCAGGGACTTTCGGCGCAGAACATCCTGCCGGGTGTGGTTTCCTCGGTGCAACCCGGTGACGGGCCAGGGGTGATGGTCCATCTGCGCATCGGCGATGCCGAGATCATCGCCCGCATCACCCGCCGCGCCGAGGCCGATCTGAACCTCGCCCCCGGCGACAGCGTGCACGCCATTCTAAAGGCCATGTCGGTCGCGCGCGACCATATCGCCCCCGAACCCGCGCCCGAATCCGAGAAGGACCGTGAGAATGTCTGACCCCACTGCCGCGCGGGCATCCCGCAGCTCGTCCGCCGCCTTCGGGGGCGGCGCGATCATAGGAACGCTCGGCGGGTTGATCGGCCTTGGCGGGGCCGAGTTCCGGCTGCCGCTGCTGATCGGCTGGTTCCGCTTTGCCGCGCTGGAGGCGGTGATCCTGAACAAGGCCATGAGCCTGGTGGTGGTGGCGACCGCCTTGCCGTTCCGGGCGGGCACCGTGCCCTTCACAGAGATCGCCGCCCATTGGCCTATCGTGGTGAACCTGCTGGCGGGCAGCCTCGCCGGGGCATGGTTCGGGGCGGGATGGGCGACCCGGCTGAAATCGGAGACGCTCTACAAGGTCATTGCGATACTGATGGTGGGTATCGCGGCGGTGCTGGTGTTCGGCCACGATACCTCCGCTGCCAGCCAGCTGCTGACCGGCGCGGCGCAGATGGTGGCGGGGATCGTCGCCGGGTTCGGGATCGGGGTCGTCGCCTCGCTCATGGGGGTTGCCGGGGGCGAACTGCTGATCCCGACGTTGGTGCTGCTCTTCGGCGCGGACATCAAGCTTGCCGGATCGTTGTCGCTGGCGGTCAGCCTGCCCACGATGCTGGTGGGCTTCGCCCGTTACAGCCGCGATCAGAGCTTTGCCGTCCTCGGGCGGAACAAACAGTTCCTGATTGTCATGGCGGCCGGTTCAATCGTCGGAACCTTCATCGGGGGAATGCTGCTCGGCATCATCCCGAGCGCCGTCCTGCTTCCTGCGCTGGCGCTGATCCTGCTGATCTCGGCCGTGAAGGTCTGGCGGCACGGCTGAGCTTCTCGCAGACATCGCGATGCGCCAAGCACATGTGCAGTCAGGACGTCAGGCTTGCGTCGGCAAGAGCATCCTTGATCCGGGGAACCAGTTCTCGCGCCGTGCGCCCTGCACCGATCAGCGTTGCAGACGCGGCACCCGTCCAGTTTCCGTAGCCCGCCAGCCATAGCTGGGGCTCCTTGACCGCGCGCTGGTCGAGGACCTCGATACGCCCATCAGGTTCGACGACGCCGAGGGGCCGAAGGTGCTCGGTTGCAGGACGGAAGCCCGTGCACCACAGGACCGCGTCGATCTGAGTCTCGGTCCCGTTGCGCCAGACCACGCCCATTGCGGTGAAGCGATCGAAGGGCCGGACGGAAGTGAGCACGCCCCGATCTCTCGCCTCCTTCACGGGCGGGACCATGACGATGTCGCCCAGCGTGGTGGTTGCGGCCTGATCGACGTCTCCGAGCACGCGCGCGCTGGCACGCTCGAAGAGGACCCGGCCGTCGACGTCGTCAGGCAGAAAGACCGGCTCCTTGAGCGTGACCCAGATGGTCTCGGCAACCTCGCTCACTTCGGCGAGAATCTGGGCCCCGGAATTGCCGCCGCCGACGATCAGCACCCGCTTGCCGGTGAAGGGCTGCGGGTTTCGGTAATGCGCCGAATGAAGCTGAATGCCCCCGAAGAGTTCGCGGTCAGCGTAGTCCGGAACATAAGGCGCGCGCCATGTGCCCGTAGCGCTGACCACCGCGCGTGCCGTGAGGCTGCGTTGATCCTTCAACCGGATACGGAGCCGCTCTCCGGCGCGCTGCACGGCGTCCACTTCGCATGGCCGTTCAATGGCAAACCCATAGCGGCGCTCGTAGCGGATCAGGTAATCGATCACCTCGTTCCGTGTCGGAAAGCCTTTCGTCTGGCTCGGCGGCATCGGCCAACCGGGAAGCGAGCTGTAACCCGCGGGCGAGAACAGGCGCAGCGAATCCCATGTATGACGCCAGGCACCGCCGGGCCGCACCTCCGCGTCCAGCACGACGAAATCGAGATCGGCACGGCGAAGGTAATAGGCGACCGCCAAGCCGGCCTGTCCGCCCCCGATCACCACGACATCATGATCGACGACGCTCATGCGGAACGCTTCTGCGGTGCGACGGCGACCGACGAGAGGTCAATCGCCGGATCCAAGGCTTTTCCTGCGGACTTCCTCTCCAAGCACCGGTCAACGAGACGCGCCACATGGGGACGGGTGAGGATGGTGAAACGGACGAGATTCTCCATCACGTCGGGCGCGCCTGACCGAAGCGCTTGTCGAGGGCCGGTAGATGGTCAGTGTCGGGAAGTGTACCCAAACGCATCGAAGAACCTCCTACTGGCGGCGCTCGGGGTTGGCAGGGTCGCGTTCATATGACGCGACGGCCTTCGCTGTCGATGACAACCTCGCCGTCGTCCTTGGTGAACGGGCCGATGTCGGGATTCGGCAGGATATCCAGCACGGCCTCCGATGGACGGCAGAGCTTCGCGCCCAGCGGCGTGACGACGATCGGGCGGTTGATCAGGATCGGATGCGCCATCATGAAATCGATCAGTTCGTCATCGCTCCACTTCGGGTCTGCCAGGCCGAGGTCGCCGTAGGGCGTTCCCTTTTCACGCAGCAGCTCGCGTGGCGTGATCCCCATGGCCGCGATCAGTTCGACGAGCTTCTCCCGCGACGGCGGGGTCTTGAGGTATTCGATCACCTCCAGCTCCTCACCGGACTGCCGGATCATAGCGAGCGTGTTGCGGGACGTACCGCAGTCGGGGTTGTGGTAGATGGTAATCGTCATTCGGCTGCTTCCGGTTTCAGGCTGGCTGGCGTTCTGGTGGTCCTCGGTTCCGCGATCAGCCATCCCGCCAGGGCCATGGCGATGACCGCGCCGAGTAGCTGTGCTGCGATGAAAGGCGGCACATTCACCGGGCGGATACCGGAAAAGGTGTCAGTGAATGCGCGCGCGATCGCGACCGCAGGATTCGCGAAAGAAGTCGAGGCCGTGAACCAGTACGCGGCGGTGATGTATAGCCCGACCAGCCATGGAATGGCGTCCGGCCGGAAGCGAATGCCCGCCAGGATGGCGAAGACCAGGCCGAAGGTGGCGACGGCCTCGGCGATCCACTGACCAGACCCCGTTCTCACTGTCTCCGAGGCCTGCAGCAGCGGCAACTCGAACATGGCGTGCGCGAGCAGCGTTCCCGCGACGCCTCCCACGATCTGCACGACGATGTAGGTGAGCGCCGCGTTCGCCTCGATCTCCCGGCGGAGCGCAAAGACGAGCGTCACCGCCGGATTGAAATGCGCGCCGGAGACAGGGCCGAGGATCGTAATCAGGACGACGAGGATCGCGCCCGTCGGCCACGTATTGCCGAGCAAGGCCAAGGCGATATCATCCGTCATCCGCTGGGCCATGATGCCCGAACCGACGACAGTCGCGACGAGCATGCCCGTGCCGAGCGCCTCGGCCGCCAGGCGGCGCGGCAGGTCGAATGTCATGAGCGTCAGCCCGCCTTCGGCAGGGTGCGGCCGATCTCGTCCAGCCGTTTCTGCAGGGCCAGTTTGTCGAGGGATGTCATCGGCAGATTGACGAAGATTGAGATGCGATTGTTGAGCATCCGGTAGGTGTCGGCGAAGGCCAGATGCTTCTCGGCGTCGGTCCCCTCGACGGCGGCCGGGTCCGGCACACCCCAATGTGCTGTCATAGGCTGCCCCGGCCAGACCGGGCAGGCCTCGTTGGCCGCGTCGTCGCAGACGGTGAAGACGAAGTCCATCTTGGGCGCTTCGGGAGACGCGAACTCCTCCCAGCTTTTCGACCGCGCGGAGGAGACGTCATGGTTCGCCGTCTTTAGGAGTTGGAGAGTGTAGGGATGAACCTCACCTTTGGGATGGGAGCCGGCCGAGAAGGCCTTGAACCTGCCCAATCCCTCCCGGTTCAGGATCGCCTCGGCGATGATCGAGCGGGCGGAGTTCCCGGTGCAGAGAAACAGAACGTTGAAGACTTGGTCGCTCATCGGAGGAACCTCCCTAACATTTGCATGTGACAGCTTCGATGACAGGGCGGCAGAGCTCCGGCGACCCGTTGCAGCAGTCTTCCATCAGGAAGGCGAGCAGATCGCGGAAGCCCGTCATGTCGGCGACGTAGCGGATGGTGCGCCCGTCCCGCTCTGGCCGGATCAGACCTGCCTGCGCAAGGACTTTCAGGTGGGCGGACATGGTGTTCTGGACGGTGCCGAGCCTTGTCGCGATCTCGCCCGCCGGAACGCCCTCCTGTCCAGCGCGCACGAGAAGGCGGAACACCTCGAGCCTCGTGTCCTGCCCTAGCGCCGAGAGCGCCGACATGGCATCGCTACCGTCCATATATCCATAGTTCCCGATTCGATGAATTATTCATACCGACCTGCGTGGCCGCTGTAAAGCAGACCATCGCCAGAAGCGTCACGTTTCGAATCCTATCGCATACCCCGCGCCGCGGACCGTGCGAATGAGATCCCGGCTCCGGCCTATATTGAGCCCCTTGCGCAGTCTGCCGACGTGGACGTCGACGGTACGTTCGTCGATGTAGATCGTCTCGCCCCAGACCTTGTCGAGCAGCTGCTCGCGGGAGAAGACGCGGCCGGGGGACATCATGAGGAACTCGAGCAGGCGGTACTCGGTCGGGCCGAGCTTGACGGGCCGACCGTTCCGGAAAACACGGTGCTGCTCCCTGTCGAGTAAAAGGTCGTTCACCGAGAGCACGCTGGAAAGCACCTCCGGCTTTGCCCTCCGCAGCAGGGCGCGCACGCGTGCGATGAACTCCGGCGTGGAGAACGGCTTCACGAGGTAGTCGTCCGCGCCCGTCGAAAGGCCGCGAACGCGGTCACTTTCCTCGCCGCGCGCCGTCAGCATGATGATCGGCAGGCGCTCCGTCTGATGCCTCATCCTCAGGCGGCGGCACAGCTGGACGGTTCTAAAAACCTCTGGTTTCGAATGGTGGTATGTGATTCCGTCCCTCGTCTATTGCGAGGATAGGACATGGATCAACCGGGCTTCTTTGACATTGATGAGCGGCTGGCTCGTCTGAGCGGGCTCGGCGATCAGTTGGAAGCGTTCTCGCGGGCCGTCGATTTCGAGCTGTTCCGGCCGGAGCTTGAGAAGACGCTTTCTTACAGCGACGGCAGCAAAGGCGGGCGTCCGCCTTTCGACCCGGTGATGATGTTCAAGATTCTGGTGATCCAGACGATCAATACGCTGTCGGACGAGCGCACCGAGTATCTGATCAACGACCGGCTTTCCTTCATGCGCTTTCTCGGCCTTGGCCTTTCGGATCGGGTGCCGGATGCGAAGACGATCTGGCTGTTCCGGGAGCGGCTGACGAAGGCTGGCGCGATCGGCCCGCTGTTCGAGCGCTTTGATACGATGCTGCGTGACGGCGGTTACGTCCCGATGTCGGGTCAGATCGTCGACGCCTCGCTGGTTGCCGCGCCGCGCCAACGCAATACGAAGGCGGAGAAAGCCGACATCAAGGCCGGCAGGATACCGGAAGCCTGGAAGGACAAGCCCGCGAAGTTGCGGCACAAGGACCGCGACGCGCGCTGGACGGTCAAGTTCACCAAGGCAAAGCCGCAGGAGGATGGCACGGTGCCGGCCGTCGACCTCGCCATCCCGGCCTTCGGCTACAAGATGGGATGGTTGCCGCCCTCCCCAGACGGCATCGTAATGTGCCAAGGTCGTAGTGTTCAACACCATGCGAAGAGGAGGACGGCGAATGAAAGATATGATGATCGGGGTGGATCTGGCAAAGAGCGTTTTCCAGATTCACGGGGCCAGTATGGCTGGACACCTGAAGTTTCGTAAGAAGGTGACGCGGACCCAGTTCCGGCATTTCATGGAGAAGCAGGAACCCGCCATTGTCGTGATGGAGGCTTGTGGCAGCGCGAGCTACTGGGCTCGTGAAATGATCAAGCTCGGCCATGAAGTCCGGCTGATCGCACCGCAATATGTCCGACCTTTCGTGAAACGGCAGAAAAACGATGCCGCTGACGCCGAGGCAATCGTCGTCGCGGCGCGACAGCCAGAGATGCGGTTCGTGTCACCAAAAACGGAGGATCAGCAGGCCAAGGCAGTGATGTTCCGCGGCCGCGAGCGGCTGGTCCGCCAGCGCACCGAGCTGGTGAATGCGTTGCGGGCCGTGCTTTATGAGCATGGTCATGTCTTTCCTCTCGGGCTTGTTCATCTCAAGCGGATTGAGGCTCTTCTGGAAGATTGTGACAACGGCCTGCCCAAGCTGATCGTCACGGAATGTCAGGATCTGCTCGAGCAGATTTCCTTGAAGACGGAGAGGATCACCGAGAAGACCGCGAAACTGAAGAGCTTGGCCGAGCAGACGGAGACGGCGCGCCGCCTGCAGACCATGCCCGGCGTCGGGCCCCTGACGGCGCTGGCTGTAGAGGCCTTCGCGCCAGACCTGGCAGGGTTCAAGAGTGGCCGGGATTTCGCGGCTTGGTTGGGGCTCGTGCCGCGCCAGCATTCCTCGGGCGGCAAGGATCGGCTCGGACGGATCTCGAAAGCCGGTCAAGTCGATATCCGGCGGCTCCTGATCATTGGCGCGATGACACGGTTCACGGGCCGCACGCGCGGCAAGGTCCCGGCCGGAAGCTGGATAGCACGGATGCTGGCCAGGAAGCCGAAGATGCTGGTTGGGATTGCGCTGGCAAACAAGATGGCGCGGCAAATCTGGGCCATGCTGACAAAAGGAGAAAATTACAGGGATCCGGCGCTGGCGGCAGCATGACCGTCATGTCGTGAACGGCCACCGCTGGAGCCGTGGGGGCGTGAAAAAGGCGACGACCTAAATGGGCGCAATGATCGAACAGATCTGGATCGGGAAAACCAGTGTGGTTCTTCGAGATGAGATCTCGCCTACAAGATTTGGACCTGATCCGCAGATCACCATATTGGCTAGCGGCTTCTCGAAAAGTCGCGATGAAAAGGCCGGAGAGAAGAACGCACTCGATCACCAGCCACAGCGGGTTGAAGAATTTCTTGCATCAGGGGCGGCAACCAGAGAAGAACCATATCTCCATCGATCGCCGCTTCCGGCTGATCCGGCGCTGGAAGGCGACCGATGCGAGTGCGCATGATGGAGCCCGGCTACGTGAAGGGCTGCTGGATCGTAGCAATACCGGCTCCTCCGTCTGGGCCGACACCGCCTATCGATCAGCCGCAAACGAGACCTTCATGGACAAGAACGGCTTCGTCTCGAAGGTCCACCACAAGAAGCCGCCGCACCGGGAGATGCCAGCGCCGACCCGGCGCGCCAATGCTGGAAAGTCCGTCATCCGCTCCCGTGTCGAGCACGTCTTCGCCGACCAGAAATCCCGAATGGGTCTGTTCATCCGCACCGTCGGCATCAAGCGTGCTGAAATGAAGATCGGCATGGCCAACCTCGTCTACAACATACGCCGCTTCATATTCCTGGAGCGCATCAGCGCCGCCTGAAGCGCACTGCATACCCCATAGGCGTCCTGCCCAGGATAAGTTCCCGACAAAAGCCGACGCAAAAAAGCGCCGGATCGTCAGAAACGCATCATCCAGCCGGCAACACGTAGTTCTTCGAGGTCTCCATATTTCGCCTACCGGCCTCGCATCGCCAAAGCCGGTCTCGATCGGTGATGGGCAGGCGGTAGCGGCGAAGTGGAGGCGGTGTGCCTGGCGCTGGCAAACTTGATCGGCCGCACCAACGAGATCAATCACCTGATGAACAGCCGGCGCTGGATTTGCTACGCAGTCATTTTATGGCAGCAACCGCCTCATACTGGCTGAGGAAAACCTTGCCGTTGAGGTGTTTAAGGAAATCGGTGCCCTTGAGCCGATCCATGACCGGTCCTTTTACTTCCGACAGGTGGAAGCCAATACCGGTGTCCGCGAGACGGCGGTTGATTTCTTCGAGGCTTTCAAGCGCGGACGCGTCGATGGCGTTGACGGCCGAGCACATCAGAATGACGTGTTTGAGTTCAGGCCGTTCGGCAACGTTGGCGGCAATGGTGTCTTCGAGGAAGCGGGAATTGGCGAAATAGAGGCTTTCGTCAACGCGGACCGACAGGATTTCTGGACTGGTGAGAACGGGATGCCGCTCGACATTGCGGTAGTGTTCGGTGCCAGGCACCTGGCCGACGATGGCGACATGCGGCTTGCTGGTCCGGTAGAGATGCAGAAGGAGTGAAAGGACCACACCGGCGACGATACCCAATTCCACGCCCCAGCCGAGGGTGACAACGATGGTAGCGGCCATGGCGGCGAAGTCGGATTTCGAATAGGCGAAGACCCTGCGCACGGCACCAAAATCCACCAGCGAAAGCACCGCGACGATGATCGTGGCGGCGAGCGTCGCTTGCGGTAGGCTGGCCAGCAACGGGGTCAGGAACAGCGCCGCGAGCGCGATGCCGACGGCGGTGAACACGCCGGCGGCGGGCGTCTGCGCGCCCGCATCGAAATTGACCACCGAACGTGCAAAGCCCCCGGTGACGGGATAGCCGGATGAAAGACCGGCAGCGATATTGGCAGCACCCAGTCCGATCAGTTCCTGATCGGGGTCGATTCGCTGCCGCCGCTTGGCGGCAAGCGTCTGCCCGACCGAGACGGATTCCACGAATCCGACCACCGAAATGAGGAACGCCGGGACAAGCAGCGCTGAGATCAGGTCGAGCGACAGGGCAGGCACGCCGAATGCCGGCAGTCCTTGCGGGATTTCGCCGACAAGAGCCACGCCCTGCGCGCCGAGGTCAAGACCTGCGGCAAGCCCGACCGTCACGGCGACCGCGACGATCGGCGCGGCCTTCGCCATCATGTCAGCAAGACGCGGCGGGATACCGACGGTGACCAGCAGCGGCTTGAGGTATTTGCGGGCGAAATAGAGAAAAGCCAGGGCGCCGATGCCGATCGCGAGCGTCACTGGATTGATCGCACCGTGTTGACCGAACAGCGATGCGAGAATTTCGGGAAGGGTGCTGCCGCTGCCCGATACGCCAAGAATATGGCGAAGCTGGCCGGCGGCGATCAGCACGCCGGACGCGGTGATGAAGCCCGAGATCACCGGATGCGACAGGAAATTGGCCAGGAAGCCGAGCCGGAAGATCCCCATGACGACGAGCATGCCGCCCGACAGCAACGCCAGCGCGATGGCGGCGGTGAGATAGTCGAGTGTGCCTTCGGCCGCGATCTGGCCAACCGCCGAGGCGGTCATCAGCGAGACCACAGCTACTGGTCCGACGGCCAGGGTGCGGCTGGTGCCGAAGATCGCATAGGCGACCAGCGGCAGGATCGAGGCGTAAAGGCCCACTTCCGCCGGCAGGCCGGCCAGCATGGCATAGGCCAACGATTGCGGGATCAGCATGATGGTGACGATCACCGCCGCCAGAAGGTCGCTGGTCAGCGTCGTGCCGTCATAGGCTTTGACCCACTGCAGGAACGGAAAATATCGGGAGACTTTGATCACGAGGAACTGCCGGCAACAGAAGAAAAGGCGGGCGCCGCCACGTAGAGGGGGATGTGGCGGCGCCCCGGTCGGACAGTGGGGGATCTACTGCCCGATCGACGAGTAAAGCGCGGCGGACCTGGCGCCGGAACGACAATAGCCCAGAACGGGTCCTTCCATGGTTGCCATGGTTTCCTTGAACCGGTCGACCTGTTCCGGCGTTGGCGCTCCGGCGACGGGGACGTGAACCGCCTTTATTCCATGCTTTGCGGCTTCGTCGGCGATCTCCGCAAAGGCGGGCTGGCCGGGCTCCTCATTGTCCGGCCGCGCACACACAATGGCAATATACCCATCCCCGGCAAGTTGCGCGATGTCTTGAGTTCGGATCTGCCCGGTGGTCGCGAAGCGGTCATCGATTTTCTTGATGCTCATTTTTCCTGCTTTCCAGAATTTATTGAAAGGCCACATGCTCAGGCCGCCTTCACTGCGGCGCGTGCCGCCATGGTCTGTCGGGCGAGGCGCGCCAGAGCGATGCCGCCGATCATCGAGCCGACGAACAGCCAGGCGTCCCCATGGCCGAGACCCAGCGCGGGGATGGCCCCGCCCGGACAGAACCCGGTAATGCCCCAGCCGATGCCGAACACGGCCGAGCCGGTGACGAGCGGCACATCGAGGTCGCGGCGCGTCGGCAGGTGGAATGCACGGTCGAAGACCGGGGCCTTGCGCTTCAGGACAAAGGCATAGCCGATGGCGGTGACGATCAGTGCACCGCCCATGACGAAGGCAAGAGAAGGGTCCCATGTGCCGGCGAAGTCGAAGAAGTTCAGCACTTTGGCCGGGTTGGCCATGCCGGACAGCGCAATACCGGTGCCGAAGATCAAGCCGATCACGAGTGCGGACAGGATGCGGGCCATTACAAGCCTCCGATGAGGTGACGGACGACGAAGACGGTGATGGCGGTCGAGGCCATGAAGGTAAGGGTCGCAACGATCGAGCGCAGCGAAAGCCGTGCCATGCCGCAGACGCCGTGGCCGGAAGTGCATCCGGAGCCGAAATAGACGCCCACGCCGACGATCAGCCCACCGAGGACTAGCCAGGAAGCCGGTGTCGGGCTTTCAAACGGAATGGTGTATCCGCCCGACATGACGATCAGCGCCGGGGCGGCTATTGCGCCAATGAGGAACGCCGCGCGCCAGCCCCAGTCATTGGCAAAGGGCGGCACGAGGCCGGATAGAATTCCGGTCATGCCGGCGATGCGGCCGTGAAACGCCATCAGCAAGACGGCGGCAAGGCCGATCAGGCTGCCGCCGAAGAGCGACAGCCATGGTGTGAACTCGGTCATTTATCGTCAGCCTTCGATGTCGACAGGTTGAAAAGCGCATAGGCCGGGCAGAAGCGGACGACGCCGGTGACGGCCAGCACCAGCCCGACGATGACGAAAACCCAGCTCCAGACCGGGTTGGCGAACATTGCCCAGCCGGTGACGAAGGGGGCGATCACGAGCAGGACGCCGATAATGAGACGGGCGATGCGATCAGGTGTTCCGACGTTGATCTTCATGGCAGTTTCCTTTCACGAGGCTTTCCGGGCCGTCTGCCCGGGCTCATTTGCAGAACAGGTCGTGCATGGTGTGGACGAAGGTTTCGATGCGCGGGTCGGCCAGCCGGTAGAACACCTGCTTGCCTTCCTTGCGGCCGGCGATCAGTCCCGCCTCGCGCAACTCGGCAAGCTGTTGCGACAGGCCGGGCTGACGGATGCCAAGCCCGTCCTCAAGTTCGCGCACGGATCGCTCACCCTCGACAAGGGCACAGGCAACCAGCAGGCGGTCAGGATTGGAGAGCTTCTTGAGAAAGGCCGTTGCTTCACCGACCTTTTCTTTCAGCTCATTGGCTTCATCCGAAATCAGCATC
>OFJB01000178.1_pt1 | contig 35658 bp, 33 predicted proteins | sample 1775081 | NCBI WGS metagenome assembly OFJB01 (sample SAMN08195771, study PRJEB24354) | sludge metagenome | isolation source: initial sludge from phenol fed wastewater aerobic bioreactor | place: India: Nagpur | collected 2016-06-05
TGGGGCTTCACGCTCAACCGGGTGTCGCTGTTCGCGCTGATCTTCTCGATCGGCATCCTGGTGGACGACGCCATCGTAGTGGTCGAGAACATCCACCGCCACCGCGCCCACCACCCGGGCCAGCCGCTGCGCCAGATCATCCCGGCGGCGGTGGACGAGGTGGGCGGCCCCACCATCCTGGCCACGCTGACGGTGATCGCCGCGCTGCTGCCCATGGCCTTCGTCAGCGGGCTGATGGGGCCGTACATGAGCCCCATCCCCATCAACGCCAGCATGGGCATGCTGCTGTCGCTGGCCATTGCCTTCACCGTCACGCCGTGGCTGTCGCGCATCTGGATGAAGGCCGGCTCTGGTGCCGGGCATGCGGCACACGCGGGTGGCCAGGGACTGGCCGGCAAGCTGGCCCCGGTGTTCCGGCGCGTGTTTGCCCCGCTGCTGGCCACGCGCACCGGCCGGCGCAATCGCCGTCTGCTTGGGCTGGGCGTGGCTGGGCTGATCGCGTTGTCGCTGCTGCTGCCGGTGCTGGGGTGGGTGGTGCTCAAGATGCTGCCCTTCGACAACAAGAGCGAGTTCCAGGTGGTGGTCGACATGCCAGCCGGCACGCCGCTGGAGAAGACCGCCGCCACCCTGCGCGCGCTGGGCGCGCACCTGGCCACCGTCCCCGAAGTGACCAACTTCCAGGCCTACACCGGCACCGCCTCGCCCATCAACTTCAACGGCCTGGTGCGGCAGTACGACCTGCGCAGCGGCGGCGAGGTGGGCGACATCCAGGTCAACCTGGTGGACAAGTCGCGGCGCCACGAGCAGAGCCACGCCATCGCCATGCGCGTGCGCCCGCAACTGGCCGCCATCGGCGCGCGCTTTGGGGCCAACGTCAAGGTGGTCGAGGTGCCGCCCGGCCCGCCGGTGCTGGCGCCCATCGTGGCCGAGGTCTACGGCCCCGACGCCGAGGGCCGCCGCGCCGTGGCCAAGGCCGTGCGCGGCGTGTTCCAGGCCACGCCTGGCGTGGTGGACGTGGACGACAGCACCATCGCCCCCGCGCCCGAGACCGTGCTGCTGGTCGACCGCAACAAGGCGGCGCAACTGGGCGTCACGCAGCAGGCTATCGCCAGCACGCTGCGCATGGGCCTGGCGGGCGACGCCGCCACCTACCTGCACGACGCCAGCCGCACGGCGGTGCCGGTGATGCTGCGCCTGCCGCCCGAGCTGCAGGGCGGGCTGGATGCGCTGCTGCAGCTCACCGTGCGCTCCACCGCCGGCACGCTGGTGCCGATCCGCGAGCTGGTGCGCGTGAGCGACACGGCGCGGGAGCAGCCGGCCTATCACAAGGACCTCTTGCCTGTGGTGTTTGTCGTGGGCGACATGGCCGGAGTCAAACAAGGCGACATGGACAGCCCGCTCTACGGCATGTTCGGCATGCGCGGCAAGCTGGCCGAGCTGAAGGCGCCCGACGGCGGCGGCGTGGCCGAATACTTCATCCACCAGCCGGCCAATCCCTACGCGGGCTACGCGCTCAAGTGGGACGGCGAATGGCAGATCACCTACGAGACCTTCCGCGACATGGGCGCTGCCTACGCGGTGGGGCTGATCCTGATCTACCTGCTGGTGGTGGCGCACTTCGGCTCGTACCTGACGCCGCTGATCATCATGGCCCCCATTCCGCTGACCATCATCGGCGTGATGCCGGGGCACGCGCTGCTGCACGCGCAGTTCACGGCCACCAGCATGATCGGCATGATCGCGCTGGCCGGCATCATCGTGCGCAACTCGATCCTGCTGGTGGACTTCATCAAGCTGCAGCTGGCGCAGGGCGTGCCGTTCCGGCGCGCCATCGTGGCCAGCGCCATCACGCGCGCGCAACCGATTCTGCTCACGGGCCTGGCCGCCATGATCGGCGCGCTGTTCATCCTGGATGACCCGATCTTCAACGGCCTGGCGATCTCGCTCATCTTCGGCATCCTGGTGTCGACGGTGCTGACGCTGGTCGTGATTCCGCTGCTCTATTACGTCGCCTACCGCGGCCGCCATGACGCGCCGGCCGCGGACGACGCATCGATTCCCGTTCACGCAAACCACTCTTGAAGGAGGCATCACCATGGCACACATCGTCATCATGGGTGCGGGACTCGGCGGCATGCCCGCGGCCTACGAGATCCACGCCATCCTGGGCCGCGAGCACCGCGTCACTGTGGTCAACGCGGTTGATTACTTTCAGTTCGTGCCGTCGAACCCATGGCTCGCGGTCGGTTGGCGCGAGCGCGAGGAGATCGTGGTGCCGATCGCCGAGCCCTTGCGCAAGAAGGGGATCAACTTTGTCGGTCGACCGGTGACGGCCATCGATGCACCCGGCAACAAGCTGATGCTGGACGGCGGCGATGAGCTGGCCTACGACTACCTGGTCATCACCACCGGCGCCAAGCTGGCCTTTGACGACGTGGCCGGCTCGGGGCCGATCACCGGTCACACGCACTCGGTGTGCACGGTCGACCACGCCGAGAAGTGGCGCGCCGAGTACGAGCAATTTCTGAAGAACCCCGGCCCGATCGTGATTGGCGCCATGCCGGGTGCCAGCTGCTTCGGCCCGGCTTACGAGTTCGCCTTCATCGTCTCGTCCGATCTGCGCCGACGCAAGATCCGTCACAAGGTGCCGATGACCTTCGTCACCAGCGAGCCCTACATCGGTCACTTGGGCCTGGCCGGCGTGGGCGACAGCAAGAGCGTTCTGGAGAGCGAGCTGCGCGACCGCGACATCAAGTGGATCACCAACGCCAAGACCACGCGTGTCGAGGCTGGAAAGCTGCATGCCACCGAGCTCAACGACAAGGGCGAGTCGTACCGGGAGCACGAGGTGCCGTTCAAGCTGGCCATGATGCTGCCGGCCTTCAAGGGTGTTGATGCCGTGGCTGCCACGCCCGAGTTGTGCAACCCGCGTGGCTTCGTGCTGATCGACGAGCACCAGCGCAGCAAGAAGTACGCCAACATCTTCGCCGCCGGCGTGTGCGTGGCCATTCCGCCGGTGGAGGCGACGCCAGTGCCCACCGGCGCGCCCAAGACCGGCTACATGATCGAGAGCATGGTGAGTGCCATCGCTCACAACATCGCGGCCGAGCTGGCCGGCCAGCCGGCGACCGCCAAGGGCACCTGGAACGCCATCTGCCTGGCCGACATGGGCGACACAGGCGCCGCCTTCGTCGCGCTGCCGCAGATTCCGCCGCGCAACGTCAACTGGTTCAAGAAGGGCAAGTGGGTGCACCTGGCCAAGGTGGCCTTCGAGAAGTACTTCATCCGCAAGATGAAGACCGGCAACAGCGAGCCGGTGTACGAGAAGTACGTCCTCAAGGCACTGGGCATCGTGCGTCTGGAGCGCCACGACGCTCCTTGACCTTGACCAATAGCAACTTGCGCAATCGGTTCAACCGTCATCATCAATTTTCAAGGAGAAACGACATGACATCCTGGCAAATCACCCGCATCGTCGGGGGCACCTTCATCCTGCTGTCGCTGGCCCTGGGCGCGCCCGGCAGCCCGATCTTCCACAGTGCCAACTGGCTGTGGTTCACCGCCTTCGTCGGCGCCAATTTCTTGCAAAGCGGCTTCAGCAAGTGGTGCCTGATGGAAGTCATCATGCGCAAGCTGGGCGCGCGCCCGGGCGAGTGCCAGACGCAAGCCTGAAGGAGCGCGCCATGCACGACGACTACAAGGGCCTGATCGCCGCCGTCTCGGCCAAGACCGCGCAGATGCGCCACGACATCCCGGACGTGATGCAGGGCTTCGACACCCTGGCGAAGTCCGCCTGCAAGGGCGGCGCGCTGGACGCCAAGACCAAGGAGCTGATCGCCATGGCGCTGTCGGTCGGTGCGCGCTGCGACCCCTGCCTGGGCTACCACGGCAAGGCACTGGCCAAGCTGGGTGCCAGCCGCGCCGAGGTGCAGGAGATGCTGGGCATGTGCGTGTACATGGGCGGCGGCCCCTCGCTGATGTATGCCGCCGCCGCGCTGGCGGCCTACGAGGAATTCGGCGGAGAAAAGGCGGTGCCATGACACGTCGGCTGCTCGCCTTGGCTTGCGCGGCGGCAACGGCGCTGCCGGCCGCGGCGTGGGCGCAGGACCTGCTGACGGTGTGGCGCGCCGCGGCCGGGCATGACCGCCAGCTCGCCGTGGCGCGCGCCGAGCACGGCGCCACGCAGACGCTGCGCGAGCAGGCCGACGCGCTGGGGCGCCCCAGCCTGTCGCTGGCGGTGGGTGCGGGCCTGGGTGCGCAGGACACTGCCATGCGCGGCGCGCGCTTTTCGGCGCCGGGCATGGGCCCGGTCGACGAGGCGCGCTTTGCCACCTCGGTCGACGCGGGCCTCGCCACGCGCGTGGCCGTTGTCGCGCAGCAGCCGCTGGTCAATGCCGCGCGGGACGCCCAGCGCGCCCAGCTGCGCCTGGGCGCCGACATGGGCGACACCGCGTGGCGCGGCGCCCAGAGCGAACTGATGCTGCGCACCGCCGAGCGTTACCTGGCCCTGGCCCTGGCCGAGGAGCGCGTGCGCGTGCTCGGCCGGCAGCTGCGGGCACTGGAGCAGGCGCGCGACGAGGCGCACGAGCGCTACCGCCTCGGTTCCTCGCCCATCACCGACACGCATGAGGCCGATGCCGCGCTGGCCGGTGCACGTGCGCAGCAGGCGGCCGCCCTGCTGGAGGCCGACACCCGCCGCCGGGTCCTGGTCGACAGCACCGGATTGGCCGGGCTCACGGCGCGCTTGCCGGCGCAGCCCCTGGCGCCGGTGCCCGACGCGCCCGGTTGGGATCAGGCTGCTCAGGCCGACAACCCGCGCCTGCGCCTGTTGACCGAGGCCGTCGCCGTGGCCGAGCAGAAGCTGCGCCAGCAGGGCGCGGCGGGCCGTGCCACCGTGGACCTGGTGGCGCAGGCCAGTCTGGACCGCATTGCCGGCCATGGCGACTTCGGCAGCGCGCGCAATCGCAACCTGAACGCCATGGTGGGCGTGCAGCTCAACATCCCAATCGACGCCAGCGGCCTGATCGGTGCGCAGGAGCGCGAGGCGGTCGAGCGACTGGGCAAGGCGCGCGCCGAGCTCGACCTGGCGCGCGAGGAGGTCGGCCAGCAGACGCGCAGCGCCTGGCAGGGCCTGCAGACCGGCGCGGCGCGCATCGCCGCGCTGCAGCAGGCGCAGACCGCGAGCCGCGCGCGGCTGGACGCCACGCGCCTGGGCCACGAGGTGGGTGACCGCACCCTGCTCGACGTGCTGAACGCCGAGAACGACCATGCGCAAACCGTGCTGGCCCTGGCCCAGGCACGCAGCGACCAGGTGTTGACGCGCCTGAAGCTGGCGGCGCTGGCCGACCGTCTGGACGAGGAGGTGCTGGCCCAGGTCAACGCCACGCTGGCAGCGCCGGCGTCCCAGGAGTCCTTGCCATGACGGCCCGGTCACGCATCGAAAACGGCGACGGGGCGATCCTGAACGAGTGGCTGCCCTTGCAAGAGCAGCGGGTCGTCGCTCGGGCCTGCGGCGCGGCCCGCCTGGCGCGCGGCCTGCGCGAGCGCACGCGTGCGCTTTCGAGCGAATGTGGGACCGGGGGCGCCCACTTCCAACGCCCCCTGCAGGTGCGCCTGCTGCGCCAGCCCGCCGGCCGAAGCCGCCGGCGCACCCCCGACCCAGGAGAGCGAGCATGACCGATCGAGCCCCTTCAACCCTCGCGCAAGCCGCTTCGCGGCGCGAGCTGCTGCGAGCCCTGGGCGCCACACCACTGGCCTTGGGCGCGCTGCAGGCGGCGCCCACCGTGCAGGCGCAGACGTCCTCGGCTGCGCCCCGCATCGTGATCGCCGGCAGCGGCCTGGGCGGCATTGCCGTGGCGGCCCGCCTGCGCCAGCTGCTGCCCAAGGCCCGCATCACCATCGTCGATGCGAAGCAAGAGCACAACTACCAGCCCGGCTACACCCTGGTGGCCACCGGCGTGTGGCCGATCGAGAAGGTGCGCGACCGCAATGCCGACTTTCAGCCGCAGGGCGTGGAGTGGGTGCCGGAAATGGTGGCCGGGTTCGATCCGGTCGGCAACAGCCTGAGCACCGTGGGCGGCCAGAAGATCGCCTACGACTACCTGGTGGTGGCCACCGGCCTGCAACTGGGCTACGACCAGATCGAGGGCATGGACGTGAAGGCCATCGGGAGCAACGGCCTGGGCAGCGTGTACCTGGGCCCCGACGCGGCGCTGGCGACCTGGCGGGCCATGGATGCGTTTCGCGCCCGGGGCGGCCAGGCGGTGATGACCTTGCCGGCCGGTCCGCTCAAGTGCGCGGGCGCGCCCCTGAAGATGACCTTCATGGTGGCCGACCGGCTGCGCCAGGCCGGCACGCTCGACCAGTCCACGGTCGACTTCTACACCGGCCTGCCCGACGACACGGTGTTCGGTGTCAAGTCGGTCAACGACAACGTGCTGGCGCGCTGGAAGGCGCAGGGCATCCGCACGCATTACCTGAACAAGCTGGCGGCGGTCGACCTGGGCGCGCGCAAGGCCGTGTTTGCCACCCCGGAGGGCGAGCGCAGCGAAGTGGCCTACGACTTCCTGCACGTGGTGCCGCCCATGCGGGCCGTCGACGCGGTGCGCCAAAGCGAGCTGGCCGCGCGCGACGGCCCCATGCTGGGTTGGATGGAGGTGAACAAGGACACGCTGCAGCACAAGCGCTTTGCCAACGTGTTCGGCGTCGGCGACATCAACGGCACGCCGCGCGGCAAGACGGCGGCCACGGTCAAGAAAAGCGCGCCCATCGTGGCGCACAACCTGGCACGGGTGGTGGCGGGGCAGGCGCCCGACGAGATGTTCGACGGCTACACCTCGTGCCCGATGATCGTGCGCGAGGGCTCGGCCATGCTGATCGAGTTCGACTACGACGGCAAGCTCACGCCCTCGCTGCCGATGATCGAGCCGCTGCAGGAAAGCTTCATGGCCTGGTTCATGAAGGTGCGCCTGCTCAAGCCGGCCTACTTGGCCGTCCTCAAGGGCCGTGTGTGATGCCGAAGGAGACCCACCATGTATGAAGTCTGGTTGATGCTGAACATCGTCTATGAACTGGCCCTGGCCGTCTGGCCCTGGCTGCTGGCGCTGGCCGTGCTGTGGCTGCTGCTCATGGCGCGCGCGCGGGGCGGGCGCTGGCGCGCCAGCCTGCCCGGCGCCATTGCGCTGGGGCTGGCGATGGCCGTGTTCGCCTTCTTTGTCACGCCGGTCTGGAACAAATCCAGCCTGGCCGAAATGAAGTACTGGGTGGACTGGGCCAACCTGCTGGGCATCGCCGCCGCCTGCGGCGTGGCGGGTGCGGCCTTGGCCTGGCCTCTGCTCACGGGCATGCGCCGTCGCCGGCAGGCCTGATTCGCTTTTCTGCTTTTTTTACGTCAACAAGGAGCCTTTCATGAATCGCAATGTCGGCGGCATCGACCGCATTCTTCGCATCGTCGTCGGCCTGGTGCTGATCGCACTGGCCGCCACCGGCAGCGTCGGCTGGTGGGGCTGGATCGGCGTGGTGCCGTTGCTCACCGGCCTGGCGGGCACCTGCCCGGCGTACAAGCTGCTGGGCATGAACACCTGTCCGCTCAAGAGCAAGTCCTGAGGCGGTGCCACGCCGAGCGAGCGATCCGCAAAGGCTGCGCGCACGAGTTGCTGCGCATGGATTCAATGCGACAGCGACGCCGACGCCTGCGACGGGGTCAGTGCCCTGTCGCGCGAATGGACCGCCATCAGGATCAGCATCAGCGCCGAGATCGCTGCCGGAATGGCCATCGCCAGGAAGATGGCGCTGTCGGACCACTGCCAGCGGATCAGCTGACCGCCCAGCACCGGCCCCACGATCGAGCCGATACGGCCGATACCCAGGCTCCAGCCGATGCCGGTCGAGCGTTCGGTGGTGGGATAGTAGACGGCGGCGAGTGCATTGACGGCCGGCTGTCCGCCGATGATGCACAGGCCGGTGATGGTCACGACCGCGAACAGCAGCCCCAGCGAGATTCCGGGCTGGCCGATCATCGCAATCGTGACCGCGGCGATCAGAAAGGCGGGCACCAGCACCTTGAAGAAGCCGATGCGGTCGATGATGGGGCCCATGGCCAACGTGCCGATCACGCCACCGAGCTGCAGCATCGTGCCGACCATCACGGCGGTGGTGAGCGACAGCCCGGCCGACTTGGTGATGGTCGGCAACCAATTCGACAGGAAGTAGAGGTTCACCAGGTTCATGAAGTTGATGCCCCACAGCAGCACGGTGCCCCAGGCACGACCGTGGCGAAACAGTTCCGCCACCGGCGCGCCACCTTTGCTCTCGTGCACGAGGTAGCGGGTGTCGGCGTCGATGTGCAGCGTGGGGTCGATCTGGCGCAGCAGGGCCCCGACGTGTTCGGTGTTCTTGCCGCGCAAGACCTCGAACTGCATCGATTCGGGCGTCGCGAAGTACATCAGCACCGACAGCACCAGGGGAATGGCCCCGCCGAGGTAGAACACCGACTGCCAGCCCCAGGCAGGAATCATCACCGACGACAGCAGCCCGCCCAGCACGGCGCCGATGGTGAAGCCGCAGGACACCCACATCATCAGGGTCACGCGCTTGCGCTTGGGGCTGAACTCGCCGGCCAGCGCCATCGCGTTGGGCATGATCGCTCCCAAGCCCAGGCCGGCGATGAAGCGCAGCACCAGCAGCTGATCGAGGGTCGTGACATGCGCGGTGGCAAACATCATGACGGCGAAGAACAGGCTGGCGCCGATCAGCACCGGTCGGCGGCCGATCTTGTCGGCCAACACGCTCAGGGTCAGCGAGCCGATCAGCATGCCGAACAGGCCGGCGCCGAAGACGGGGCCCAAACTGGCCTTGTCGATGCCCCACGCCTGGATGATCGCGGGAGCGACATAGCCCATCGCCTGGACGTCGAAACCGTCGATCACGACGGTCAGGCCGACCAGGATGAGGAGCCGCACCTGCAATGGACTCACCTTGTTGGAGTCGATGACTGCCGCGATGTCGATGGGGGCTTGGGTGCTCATGGTGTTGGTCTGGGCTGTTCAGTATGCGACGTCGCGTGCCGGCAATACGGTCCCGCGACACTCACCGAAGCCGATGCGGGCCGCGCCGGGTTTTGCGCACCAACCCCTGAGGATCACGGCATCGCCATCCTCCAGGAAGGCGCGTTGCTCGCCGCCCGGCAGCGTGACCGGCTGCTTGCCGCCGACGGTCAGCTCGATGAGCGCGCAGGCCTGGTCGAGTGTCGGCCCGGATAGCGTGCCGGTGCCCAGCAGGTCGCCACTCTGCAGGTTGCAGCCGTTCACCGTATGGTGCGCAACCATTTGCGCGAAGGTCCAGTACGCGTGGCGATAGTTCGTCGCGCTGATGCGCGTCGCGGGCATGCCGGCTTCGCGCATGCGCGGGGTCTGCAGCAGCACCTCGAGTTGCACGTCGAGCGCGCCCTGCTCGCGGTTGCCCGGTGCATCGAGATACGGCAGTGGCTGCGGATCGCCCGCCGGCCGCGCCGGCGCCGCCACACGGTAGGGCGCGAGCGCCTCGGTCGTCACGATCCACGGCGAGATCGTGGTCGCGAAGTTTTTGGACAGGAAGGGTCCGAGCGGCTGGTACTCCCAGGGCTGGATGTCGCGCGCCGACCAGTCGTTGAGCAGCGTGAAGCCGAACACATGGGCCGGGGCGTCGGCGATCGCAATCGGCTCTCCGAGCGCGTTGCCGGTGCCGATGAAAACCCCCAGCTCCAGCTCGATGTCCATGCGCTGGCTTGCTCGCACGACCGGTGCCTGGGCCCCCGGCGGCATCGCCTGCCCGACCGGGCGGCGGAAGTCGTACCCCGACACCACGACGCTGGACGCGCGCCCGTGATAGCCGATCGGGATCCACTTGTAGTTCGCCGGCAGCGGGTTGTCGGGACGGAACTGGCGGCCGATGTTGGTCGCGTGGTAGACCGAGGTGTAGAAGTCGGTGTAGTCGCCGATGCGGGCCGGTACCCGATATTCGGCCGCCGACTGCGGCACGAGACAGGTCCCGAGTCGGGCCTGGGCGGCCGAGCCCTTGCGCAGCGCGCGCGACAGCGCCTGCCGCAATGCCGACCACGCCCCGGGACCCAGCGCCATCAGCGGATTGAGGGCCGCACCGGTGGCCGCTTGCAGCGCCTGCGCGGCCGCGCCTTCCATGATGCCCGTTGCGGCGACCGCGGCAAGATCGAGGATCTGGTCACCGATTGCCACGCCGCCGCGCCAGGCCTCGGCGCTGCCTTGGCGGCGAAACACCGAGAACGGCAGGTTCTGGATCGTGAAGTCGGCGCCGTCGTCATTCGCGCTCGGCACCCAACTGCGCAGTGCCGGGTCGTGGGTTTCGTTGAGTTCCGTCATGACCGCTATTCAGCGCTGCTTCGGGTTGAAGTGCTTCTTCAGCCCCTCCCAGACGCGGACGTATTCGCGTTGCCGATGGGGAGACTCCAGTGCCTGCTGGGTCGCGTGAATGATGACTGGAGTCTCGAACATGATGGCCATCGTGTCCTTGATGTGGTCGGGTTTGCTGGTGTCGGCGGCACTGGCCTTTTCGAAGGTTTCGGTATCCGGGCCATGAGCGGTCATGGTGTTGTGGATCGACATGCTGCCCGGCTCGAAGCCACCGGCCTTGGCGTCGTAATGGCCATGGACGTTGCCCATGAACTCGCCGGCGATGTTGCGATGGAACCAGGGTGGGCGGAACGTGTCGAGCATGGCCAGCACGCGCGGCGCAAATGCGATGAAATCGAGCGTGTCGACGCCGGGTGTCGCACTGGGCGCATGCAGCACCAGGTTCATGCATGGGTCGGGGTGGTCGTAGCTGATGAAGCCGGCGACGTTGAACTTGCGCAAGTCGTACTTGTAGGGCGCGTGCGTGCCGTGCCACGCAACCACGTCCAATGGAGAGTGATCGATTTTGGCCGTCCAGAACTGCCCATCGAACTTGGTGAGGATTTCAAAATCACCATCGACATCTTCCCAAGCCGCCAGGGGCGTGAGAAAGTCCCTGGGGTGCGCCAGGCCGTTGGAGCCGATCACGCCCAGCGTCGGGAGCTGCAGCGGCGCGCCGTAGTTTTCGCAGACAAAGCCACGTGCCGCCCCATCGGGCAAGCGCACCTGAAAGCGGATTCCGCACGGGATGACGGCGATCTCCTGCGGTTCGATTTCGAGGTTCCCCAGTTCGGTGGCCAAGGTCAGGCGGCCTTGCTGCGGTACGATCAAAAGCTCACCGTCGGAGTCGTAAAAGTAGCGCTTTTGCATCGACGCGGTGGCGGTGTACACGTTGATGCCGCAGCCGGCATTGCCGCCAATGGTCATCATGCTGTCGACGAAATCGACCTGGGTACCGGCAGCCGGCATCGCAATGGGATCCCAGCGCATCCGATTGGGTGGCGTCGGCACCTGGTTGAAGCTCGAGAGCCAGTGCGCCCCGGCGTTGCTGGGCGCAAAGGCATCGTGGGCCGCACCCGGACGGATGCGGTAAAGCCAGGAGCGGCGGTTGGCCGCACGCGCGACGGTGAACGCGGTCCCATTGATCTGTTCGGCGTACAGCCCATAGGGCGCCCGCTGGGGCGAGTTGCCCCGGTCCGGCAGTGCGCCAGGCAGCGCCTCGGTCGCGAATTCGTTGCCGAAGCCGGACATGTATTGAAACTTCAAGTCGGCCATATCTCGTGTCTCCAGGAGTCGATGTGAATGTCGAGTCTATGATTTGAGTCGCATTCCTGCTGCGGGAAAGGGGTGGTCTCGACTGTCATTCGAGCACGGGATGGTCTGGTTGACAACCCGCTTTTTCTTTTGGATTCATGAGGTGACCCGATGAATGTGACGCTCCGGCAGCTCAGCGCCTTTGTCGCCGTAGCCAGGACCGGCAGTTTTACCGAGGCCGCGGCTCACCTGCACGTCACGCAAAGCGCGCTCAGTGGCCTGATCAAGGATCTCGAGGGCGCCCTGGGCGTGCAACTGGTGCATCGCACGACCCGCAGTGTCCAGCTCTCGCAGATCGGCACCGAGTTCCTGCCCTTGGCCCAGCGCATTCAGGACGATCTGGAACGTGCGCTGCACTCGATCGCCGAGCTGAAGTCATTGAATGCCGGCCAGGTGCGGATCGCGGCACCGCAACTCATGGCGTGCACGCTGTTGCCACGCGCCGTGGCCGCATTTGTCCGGCAGCACCCCAAGGTCCGGGTGCTGATCGTCGATTGCGAGGTCGACGAGGTCGCGCTGCGCGTGCTGAGCGGTCAGGTCGACCTGGGCATCGGCCCCGAACGCATGCCGAGCGACGAGCTCGATGCACGGCTCTTGCTCGACGTGCCCTTTCTGGCGGTGTTTCCGCCGGGGCATGCGCTTGGCCACCAAGCCCGGGTTTCGTGGACCGACCTGGCGCACTATCCGCTCATTTCCCTGCAGGGCGACTACACCCCGATGCTGAACAGCGAGCTGCTGTCGTCGCCGGGCCGCATCGAGCTCGCGCCGGCGTTCGAGGTGGCCTTCATGACCACGGCCTTGAGCCTGGTGAGCGCCGGCCTGGGTGTCACCACCTGCCTGCCCTACGCGGCATCGCTGCTCGACCTGCATGGACTGCAGACGCGACAGCTGACCGAGCCGGTGATCACGCGCCGCTTTCACGTCTTCACGCGCTCGGACCGGCAGCCGGGGCCGGCCGCGCAGCGCTTTGCCGATTTCCTGATCGCGTATGCCGGCGAGCACGGCTGGGGCGCGACGGACTGAGGCCCGGAGATTCAGTGCGCGTGCGACATCGCCTGTCGGGTCGCACGCCTGCTGCTGGCCGGGGCCTGCGTGCCAAAGGTCTCGGCCATCAACCGACGCAGCCAGCCGAGCGCCGGGTCGTCGTCGAAGCGTCGATGCCAGTACATGCATACGTCGAAGGACGGCAACTCGATCGGCGGCTCGATCAGGCGCAAGGGCAGGTGGCCGGCGATGATTTGGGCCAGGTTGCTGGGTATGGGTGACACCAGATCGGTCTCGGCGACGATCGGGCCGATGCTCAGGAAGCTGCGCACGCGCAGCACGATGGGTACCCGCACGTCGCGGCGCATCAGCACCCGCTCGACCGCGGCCAGGTGATGCGAGCCCGGCGGGCTGGCCAGCACGTGGGGCGTGTGCCGCAGCGCCGCGGCACCGCCGTCGCCCCGAAGCAGAGGGTGTTTCTTTTGCGCCAGGTACACGAAGCGCTCGCTGAACAAGGCCTGGCGGCGGATCTGGGCGCCCAGGCCGGGAAAGAAGCCGACCGCCAGGTCGATTTCGCCGCTGGCAAGCCCCTGCTGCAGCTCATCCAGGCCAGGGGACAGGCACTCGCAGCTCACCCCGGGTGCTTCGCGCGCCAGATGCATCCACAGTCGGGGCATGAAAAAGCGCTCGCCAATGTCGGACATCGCCATGCGGAAGTGGCGCCGCGCGGCCTGCGGCTCGAACGTGGGCTTGGCCAGGGTGTCGCGGATCGCGCGCAGCGCGTCGCTCACCACCGGCGCGATTCGGACGGCCAGAGGCGTCGGCTCGACGCCGCGCGGCAGCCGCACGAACAGGGCGTCGCCATAGGTGCGCCGCAAGCGTGCGAGCGCATGGCTGACCGCCGGTTGCGACAGCCCGAGCTGTTCGCCGGCGACGGTCAGGTTGCGCGTTCGCCAAACCACGTCGAACAATTCCAGCAGGTTCAAGTCGAGCTGGCGCGTCAGCGGTCGGGTTCGATGGGTCATCGCTCGTCATTCGGTTGGTGAATGACGAACAGGATAAATCTTCATTGGTTGGATTCCTGCCCTTGCCCTACATTCGTGTGCTGACGGGTTCATCGACCCGCGCCCCGTTTGGGGCAGGAGACTGCATTTGATCAAGCTCTTGGACATCCGTTACGTCCGTCTCGGCACGCGCGACGTCGACGCGGCCACCCGTTATGCCAATGACGTCGTCGGACTGACCCTGGGACGGCGCGAAGGCAAAGCGGCGTATTTCCGCTCGGACGATCGCGACCACACGCTGGTTTATTTCGAGGGCGATCCGAAGGACCACATCGTCGGTTTCGAGCTGCGCAACATGGCCGAGCTGCAGCACGCGGCCAGCGTGCTCGACGCGGCCCATATCGCCGTTCACGCCGGCACCAACGCGGAGTGCGACGCCCGCGCGGTCAAGGCCTACATCAATTTCCGCGACCTGAACGGCAGTTCGATCGACCTCGTGGTGCAACCCCACCACAGTGGCACGGCCTATTGGCCGCCGCACGATCACGGCATCACCGGGTTCAGCCACATCGGGCTGTGCAGCGCTGACCCGGGGCGCGACGAGGACTTCTGGACGCAGGTGCTGGGCGCCCGCGTGAGCGACCGCATCGGCGCGGCGCCGCTGTTGCGCATCGACGAGGTCCATCACAAGATCGCGCTGTTTCCGGCGCAGCGGGCGGGCGTGCAGCACATCAACCACCAGGTCAAGTCGATCGACGACATCATGCGTGCCTGGTATCGCCTGCAGAAGGCCGGCGTGCGCATCGTGTTCGGCCCGGGGCGCCACCCAACGTCGGGCGCGATGTTCCTGTATTTCGAGGGCCCGGACGGCATGGTGTACGAATACTCCAGCGGCGTGCGCACCATCGCGCCCGAGCAGGAGGCGGGGTATCGACCGCGGCAGTTCCCGATGGCCGACAGCTCGTTTTGCATGTGGGGCTCGCGTCCGGACATCCCGGAGTTCAAGACTTGAATGCCGATGCTTCGACGGAAGGCATGTCGGCCCGTCAGATCGAGTTGCGCCGAGCGGCGCGCGCCTTGGGTCGCCACGGCCTGGTGCACGCCTACGGTCACTGCAGCCTGCGGCTCGATGCCGAGCGCTTCCTGGTCTGCGCCGCACGTCCCATGGGCCTGATCGCGCCGGGCGAGGCGGGAACGGTGGTGCACGTCCATGGACCCTTGCCCGACGGCGTGCTGGGCGAAGTACGCGTTCACCAGCAGGTGTATCGGCGACGGCCCGACGTGGGCGCCGTCGTGCGCAGCATGCCGCCCAGGCTCATGGCCTTGGGCACGGCACGCCGCGTGCCCAGCCCCCGTCATGGCTTCGGCGCCTACTTCGGCGATGGCATCGCGCTGTGGGACGACCCGCAGCTGGTGCGCAGCGATGCCGCTGCCGCGCGGCTGGCCGAGCAACTGGGCGCCGGCAAGGCCCTGGTGATGCGCGGCAACGGCGCGGTGGTGGCGGCCGGCTCGATCCAGCACGCCGTCGTGCTGACCTGGTATCTGGAGGATGCCGCCCGCGTCGAACTCGAGGTGCTGGCCGCGGGGCTGCAGGATGCGTCCGTCATCCTTTCGGCGGCCGAATGCGCCCAGCGTGCCACCACCGCCGGCCTGATCTTCGAGCGCATGTGGGAACATTTGACGGCGGGCGACCCAGAGGACGTGCACGCGTGATGCGACGACCCGACTGACCACAATTCATCCCAAGCATTGCATCCAACCCAATTTGACAACCAGGAGACACCCATGAAACACACCGTGCTGACCGCCGCAGCGGCATTCACCTTCGCGTTGTCCGCCCATGCGCAGACGCCCGTGAAGATCGGCTTCATGGGCGTGCTGTCCGGGCCGCAGGCCGCGCTGGGCCAGGACATGCTGGACGCCTTCATGCTGGTGGTGGAGCAGAACGGCGGCAAGCTGGGTGGCGTGCCGGTCGAGGTCATTCGCCGCGACAGCCAGCTCAAGCCCGAGGTGGCCAACCAGATCGCCGACGAGTTGATCGAGAAGGAAAAGGTGCCGCTCGTCACCGGCATGACCTTCTCCAACATCCTGATGGCCGTCGGCAAGAAGTTCACCAACGCCGGGGTCGTGGTGGTGGGCTCCAACGCCGGCCCGGCGCCACTGGCGGGTGCGCAGTGCTCGCCCAACCTGTTCGTGGTGTCCAAGCAGAACGACCAGTTCGCCGAGGCCATGGGCAAGTACGCCACCACCAAGGGCTACAAGCGCATCATCTCGATGACGCCCAACTACCAGGCCGGCAAGGACTACATCGTCGGCTTCAAGCGCCAGTACAAGACGCCGCTGCTCGACGAGATGTACACCCCGCTCAACCAGCTCGATTTTTCGGCCGAGCTGGCACGCATCGTGTCGGAAAAGCCCGACGCGGTGTACGCGTTCTACCCCGGTGGCCTGGGCGTGAGCTTCGTGCGCGCCTATCAGCAGGCGGGGCTGCTGGGCAAGATTCCGCTGCTCACCACCTCGACGACGGACGGCACCACGCTGCCCGCGCTCAAGGACACGGCCCTGGGCGTGCTGCTGAGTTCCTCCTGGGGCCCGGACATGCCGGGCGCGGCCAACCAGAAGTTCGTGAGCGATTTCGAGGGCAAGTACAAGCGCACGCCATCGGAGTACGCCGCCTACTCGTATGACGCCGCGCTGCTGATCGACTCGGCGCTGCGCAAGACTGCGGGCAGCACCGACCGCGCGGCGCTCACGGCGGCGCTCAAGGCGGCCGACTTCAAGTCGGTGCGCGGCAACTTCAAGTTCGGCAACAACAACTACCCGATCCAGGACTTCTACGTCTACGAAGTCGCGAAGGACGCCAAGGGCAACGCCAACATCAAGACGGTGTCCAAGGAACTCAGCAACTACCAGGATGCCTACGCCAAGGACTGTCCGCTGAAGTAACTATCCGAAGAGCCTGTCGCGTGGTCTGGAGCCTGTTTTTCTCCCAGGTGCTCAACGGGGTGCAGCTCGGGATGCTGCTGTTTTTGCTGTCGGCCGGCCTGACGCTGGTGTTCGGCATCATGAACTTCATCAACCTGAGCCACGGCTCGTTCTACATGCTGGGTGCCTACTTCGCTGCGGCGACGCTGGCGCGCTCGGGCTCCTTCCTGCTGGCCGGGCTGGTGGGCGTCGGCGGCGTGATGGGGGTGGCCTTCGTGCTCGAACGCCTGGCGCTGCGCCGCCTGTACGCCAAGGGGCACCTCAACCAGGTGCTCGCCACGCTGGGCCTGCTGATGTTCTTCAACGAAGCGGTGCGCATGGTCTGGGGCTCGCAGCCCGTGTTCACCTCGCAGCCCGCGTGGCTTAGCGGCTCGGTGCCGCTGCTGGGCATGTCCTACCCGTCGTACCGGCTGATGATCATCGTCGCCGGGGTGCTGCTGGCGCTGGGCATCTACCTGCTGATCCACAAGACCCGCGTCGGCATGCTGGTGCGCGCCAGCTCCACCCACCCGGACACGGTGGCGGCGCTGGGCATCAACGCGCGCCTGCTCAACACGCTGCTGTTTGCCGTGGGGGCCGGGCTGGCGGCACTGGCGGGCTGGCTGGTCGGCCCCATCGTCTCGGTGCAATCGGGCATGGGCGACGACGTGCTGATCCTGGCGCTGGTGGTGATCGTGATCGGCGGCATCGGCTCGATCCGCGGCGCCTTCTATGCCGCCCTGCTGGTGGGCCTGGTGGACACCATGGGCCGCGCTTACATGCCGCAGATCATGCGCCAGTTCTTGGAGCGCAGCGTGGCCGACGCGGCCGGGCCGGCGCTGGCCTCGATGCTGATCTACCTGTTCATGGCGGCCATCCTGGCGGTGCGTCCCGGCGGCTTGTTTCCCGTCCACCGCTGAGCGCCGATGCTGTTTCCCGAATCCCTTTCCTGGCGCTCGCCCCGGCTCTGGCTGGCCAGCACCTTGGTGCTGCTGCTGCTGCTGGTGCCGCTGCTGTCGCAGTGGGCCGGCTCCAGCTTCTACCTGAGCTTCGCCACGCGCATCGTGGTGTTCGCCATTGCCGTGAGCGGGCTCAACCTGGTGCTTGGCTACGGCGGGCTGATCAGCATGGGCCACGCGCTGTACGTCGGCCTTGGGGCCTACGTCGTCGGCATCAGCGCCGCCAATGGGTTGACCAACGGCTGGGCCCAACTGGCCATTGCGCTGGCATTCGCCGCTGCGGTGGCGCTGGTGACGGGGCTGGTGTCGCTGCGCACGCGCGGCATCGGTTTCATCATGATTACGCTGGCGTTCAACCAGATGTTCTATTTCCTGGCCGTGAGCCTCAAGCAGTACGGCGGCGACGACGGCCTGCCGCTGAATGAGCGCAGTGCGCTCGCGCCGCTGCCCGCGCTGGATGGCAAGCTGGCGCTGTACTACCTGTGCCTGGCCACGCTGCTCATCGTCATGCTGCTGGTCTGGCGTCTGGTGCACAGCCGTTTTGGCTATGTGCTGCGGGGCTTTCAGGCCAATGAGCGACGCATGCTGGCCGCCGGCTATCCGCGCGTGCGCTATCAGCTCAGCGCCTTCGTGCTGTCGGCGCTGATCTGTACCGTGGCCGGCGTGCTGCAGGCCAACCTCACCGCGTTCGTCGCCCCGTCCTATCTGTCCTGGCGGGCTTCGGGCGAACTGATCTTGATGGCCGTGCTGGGCGGCATCGGCTCGGTCTTTGGTCCGCTGGTGGGTGCGGCGGTGCTGCTGGTGCTGGAAGAGCTGCTGTCGGGCATGACGCAGCACTGGATGGCCATCCTGGGGCCGCTGATCCTGCTGGTGGCGCTGGTGTCGCAACGCGGCCTCTGGGGCGCGATCCGTCGATGGGGCGCGCGGTGATGGGCAAGAAGCTTCAGGTGCGGCAACTGGTCAAGCGTTTCGGCGGCCTGCTGGCCACCGACCGTCTCGATCTGGCGCTGGACGAAGGCGAGACGCACGCCCTGATCGGCCCCAATGGCGCCGGCAAGACCACGGTGATGGGCCAGCTGACGGGCGAGCTGATGCCCAACAGCGGCCGGATTCTCCTGGACGGCCAAGACATCACGACCTGGAGCACGCCCCGACGCGCCCTGGCCGGCATCGCGCGCTCCTACCAGATCACGCAGCTGCTGGAAGGCTTTACCGTGCTCGAAAACGCGATGCTGATGGTGCAGGCGCGGCAAGGCCATTCGTTCAACGCCTGGGCGCCGGTGCGGCGCCAGGCCGTGCTGGTCGAGCCCGCGCGCGAAGCGCTCGACCAGGTGGGGCTGCTGCCGCGCGCCGACGAGGACGTGATGGCGCTGGGCCATGGCGAACATCGGCAGCTGGAGCTGGCCATGGCGCTGGCGATGAAGCCGCAACTGCTGCTGCTGGACGAACCGCTGGCGGGCATGAGCCAGGCCGAATCGCAGCAGATGATCGCCCTGCTGCAAGGACTCAAGGGCCGCTACACGATGCTGCTGGTGGAGCACGACATGCAGGCTGTCTTCAGTCTGGCCGACCGCGTGAGCGTGCTGGTGTACGGCCACGCCATCGCCTGCGGCACGCCGGCCGAAATCCAGGCCGATGAGGGCGTGCGCCAGGCCTATCTGGGGGGCCACTGATGGCCTGGCTCGAAGTGGCGGGGCTGCAGGCCGGCTACGGCGGCAACCAGGTGCTGCACGGCATCCAGTTCGAGTTGGAGGAGGGGCGGATCGTGTCCCTGCTGGGGCGCAACGGCATGGGCAAGACGACCACGCTCAAGTGCCTGATGGGCCTGATCGTTCCCAAGGCCGGAACGCTCCGGCTGGGCCAGCGGACGATCAACGGGCTGGCCGCGCACGAGGTCGCACGCCTGGGCGTGGGCTGGGTGCCCGAGGGGCGCCAGATCTTTCCGACGCTGACGGTCGAGGAGAACCTGCTGGCGACGGCGGCCGACCGTCACCGGGCGGCCCAGCCCTACACGCTGCAACGCGTGTACGCGTTCTTCCCGCGCCTGCAAGAGCGTCGCCAGAACATGGGCAACCAGCTGTCGGGTGGCGAGCAGCAGATGCTGGCGATCGGCCGGGCCTTGATGACCAATCCGCGCCTGTTGATCCTGGACGAGGCCACCGAGGGCCTGGCGCCCTTGATTCGACAGGAGATCTGGCGCGTGCTGGGCGAACTGCGCAACGCGGGTATGGCGATGATCGTGGTCGACAAGGATCTCGAAGCGCTGATGGCGCTGGCCGACCGGCACGTGGTGATCGAGAAGGGGCGCGTGCCGTGGCAGGGCGACACCGAAGCCCTGCGTGCCCAGCGCAGCGAGGTGGAGCGCTATCTCGGCGTGTGAGCGGTGCTGGCTTGTGAGCGCTTGCCTTGCATCAAGAATTCGATGAACCAGATCAAGGTCATTGCGAATAAATATCATTAATGTCGCCTGTGACGATGCGCTGCGCGGCATCTCGCCACGCGCCGCGTCGGACCCCGGCGATGTCGATGATGCAAGCTCCCCATTCCCCTGATTTCACGCGCCGGCGCTGGCTGCAGGCCGGTGCCGCGGCCGCCGCGCTGGGCGCCTTGCCGCGCGGGCAGGCACAGCCGTCCGCCACCCGCCGCGCCAGGCTGGTGCTGTCCGGCCCGTTTGCCCTGGTGTCCTACCCGCTCATGCGCATCGCAGACAGCGGCGCGCTGAAGGACGTGGCCGAGCAAGTCGAGTTCAGCACCTGGAAGAGTCCCGACCAGCTGCGCGCGCTGGCGATCCAGCCTTCGGCCGACCTGATGGCCATGCCCAGCAACGTCGCGGCCAACCTGTACAACCGCGGCGTGCCGCTCAAGCTGCTGGACATCACGACCTGGGGCCTGCTGTGGATGGTGTCGCGCGACCAGGGTTTGCGCACGCTGGCGGACTATCGCGGCAAGGAGGTGGTGATGCCGTTTCGCGGCGACATGCCCGACATCCTGTTTCGCCTGCTGGCCGAGCACGAGGGCCTGGTCATCGGCAAGGACATCACGCTGCGCTATGTCGCCTCGCCCATCGACGCCATGCAGCTGCTCATCACGCGCCGCGCCGACCACGCGCTGCTGGCCGAGCCGGCGGTGTCGATGGGGCTGCGCAAGACGCACTCGTTTCCGATCGAGGTGATCGCGCCCGCGCTCTACCGCAGCGTCGATCTGCAGCAGGAATGGGGCCGCCTGCTGAAGCGGCCGCCGCGCATTCCGCAGGCCGGCATCGTCGCGCTGCAGCACGTGCAGGGCGACGGCGCGCTGCTGGCGCGCTTCGAGCAGGAGCACGCCAGGGCGCTGGCCTGGTGCCAGGCCAACCCCGAGGCCTGCGGCGAGATGGCGGCGCGCCACGTCGACATGCTGACGCCCGACGGCGTGGCCGACGCCATCCACGCCACCCGCTCGACCATGCAGTGGGTGGACGCCGCCGCCGCGCGCCCCGAGCTGGAGTTCTTCTACCAGCAGCTGCTCGATCGGCAACCCGGCCTGGTGGGCGGCAAGCTGCCGGCCAGCGCGTTCTACGGCTAGCCGATGGCCTGGCCGCAACGCGGGCTGACCGGCCTGGCGCGCTACCTGTGGGGCGGTTGGGGCGCCATCGCCAGCCTGTTGATGGGGGTGGCATTGTGGGAGGCGCTGGCCGCCGTCTACGGGCCGCTGGTGCTGCCCACGCCGCTGCAGACGGCGCGCACACTCGGCGGCTGGATGGCGCACGGCGGCGCCTTGTGACCCACGTTGGCCATCACCGCGCGGCGCGCCTTCGTTGGCCTGGCGCTGGCGGTGGCGGCCGGCAGCGCGCTGGGCCTGGCCGCCGGCGTGTCGATGACGGCCTCGATGCTGGCGCGCCCCTGGGTCACCGTGCTGCTGGGCACGCCGCCCATCGCCTGGCTGGTGCTGGCCATGCTGTGGTTCGGCACCGGCGACGGCACGCCGGTGTTCACCGTCTTCGTCGCCTGCTTTCCCATCGTCTTCGTCGGCGGCATGCAGGGCGCGCGCACGCTGGAGCGCCACTGGCGCGATCTGGCGTGCGCCTACCGGCTGCCCTGGCGCATGCGCGTGCTCGACGTCTATGTGCCGCACGTCGTCTCCTACCTGTTTCCGGCCTGGATCGTGGCACTGGGCATCAGCTGGAAGGTGGTGGTGATGGCCGAGCTGCTGTCGTCGGACAGCGGCGTCGGCGCCATGCTGGCCACCAGCCGCGCGCAGCTCGACATGCCGGCCACGCTGGCCTGGATCGGTGCGGTGGTGCTGATCCTGCTGGCACTTGAATATTTGCTGCTGGAGCCCATCCAGCGCGAGATCGAGCGCTGGCGCGAGCCCGGCGGCGTGAGCGCGGGGCCGGCATGACCGCCGGTTTGCAGGTTCAGGGCCTGTCCCACGCCTTCGGCCCGCGCGCGGTGCTGGAGCACATCGACCTGACGCTGCCCGCCGGCCGCACGCTGGCGCTGGTGGGGCCCTCGGGCAGCGGCAAGAGCACGCTGTTGCACCTGTGCGCCGGGCTGCTGACGGTGCGCGAGGGCCGCATTGCCAACGGCTTTGCGTGCACGGCCATGCTGTTTCAGCAGCCCCAGCTGTTGCCCTGGAAGAGCGTGCTGGACAACATCGCCCTGGGCCTGAAGGCGCGCGGCGTGGCGCGGGCCGCGCGCCAGGCCGCCGCGCGCGCCATGGGCCGGGCCATGGGCCTGGACGAGCTGGCGCTGGCGCAGTTTCCGCCCCAGCTGTCGGGCGGCATGCAAAGCCGCGCCGCGTTGGCGCGCGCGTTGGTGCTGCAGCCCGACCTGCTGCTGCTGGACGAGCCCTTTTCGGCGCTGGACATCGGCATGCGGCAGCAGATGCATCGCCTGCTGCTGGCCGAGCAGGCGCGCCGCCCGCTGGCCGTGCTGATGATCACGCACGACGTGATGGAGGCCGTGGCCCTGGCCGACACCGTGCTGGTGCTGGCCGGCGCGCCGGCCTCCATTCGCTGGCGGCTCGACCTGGCGCTGCCCGCGGCAGAGCGGGGCGATGCCTGGGTGCACCACCAGACCGCGCTGATGTTGGCGCAGGGCGCGGTGCGCCGGGCCTTCGATCTCCCGCCGCTGGTGGCTGCGGCGCCATCGATGTCCGAGCTACGGCTCGAGCAGGGGCTGAGCGCCGGCCGGGCCGTGGTCGCCGTCCGGCACGCGCCGCGTGATGGCTGCGAGGTCGTGCTGTGAGCGCGGCCAGCCCGGCGAGCCCCATGGCCACGCCAGCGCGCATGGCGCCCTGGTCGCTGGCGCATCCGCTGTGGCTGTGCCCCTTCCGACCCTTTTTCACGCTCACGCTCATCGCCGGTTGGGGGCTGATGGGGCTGTGGGGTGGCTTCCTGCTGCTGGGCTGGCCGCTGCCGGCCGTGCCCGGCGGGCCCTTCGTGTGGCACGCGCACGAGCTGCTGCTCGGCTTTGCGCTGGCGGGCGCGGCGGGCTTCGTGCTGACGGCGGTGCCCGAGTTCACGCGTACGCCGCCTTTCGGTGCGCACCCGGTGCGGGTGCTGGTGGGGCTGTGGCTGCTGGCTCGCGTGGGCTTGTGGAGCAGCGGCTGGTGGCCCACGGCGGGCCTGGTGCTGGCCGCGCTGGCGCAATTGGGCCTGATCGGTGGCCTGATGGCGCTCCTGGCCCCGCGCCTGCTGCGCGACCCGGAGCGGCGCCACGTCTCCTTTCTGTGGGCGTTGGCGCTGTTGGCCGCGGTGGCAGCGGGCTTCTACCTTGACGCGCTGCGCGGCGTGCCGCCCACACGCTGGCTGCACGCGCTGGTGGGCGTGTGGATGGGCCTGATCGTGCTGGCCATGAGCCGCATCTCGATGAGCATCGTCAACGCCAGCATCGACGCGCTGAGTGCGGCCGATGGTGCCGTGCGCGATCCCTATCTGGCGCGCCCGCCGCGGCGCAATCTGGCGCTGCTGGCGATCGGCCTGTACACGCTGGCCGAGCTATGGCAACCCGGTGGGCGCGTCAGCGCCTGGCTGGCGCTGGCAGCGGCGGCAGCCGCGCTCAACCTGCTGAACGACTGGCACGTGGGTAGGCCGCTGATACAGCGCTGGCCCTTGATGTTGTACGTGGTCTACGTCCTGATGGCCGCGGGCTACGCGCTGATCGGCGGGGCGCTGCTGGGCGGCGCCTTCAGCGCCAACGCCGGGCTGCATGTGCTGACCACCGGCGTGCTGGGGCTGAACATCTACCTGGTGATCGCCATCGCCGGCTATACGCACAGCGGATTGGAGAAGAGCGGCCGCCCCTGGGTGTTGTGGGGTGCCGCGCTGCTGGTGGCCGCCGCGCTGGTGCGTGCCAGCGCCTACGCCGTGGCGCCGACGGCGCTGATGGGACTGGCGACGTTGCTGTGGTGCGCGGCCTTCGCGCTGCAAAGCGCGCACATGCTGCCAGTGTTCTGGCGCCCGCGGCTAGACGGCGCGGGTGGTTGCGACGGCCTGCTGCCGCCGCACCCTGCGCCCGCTCAATCGACGTGCGCGCCGGAGGCCTTGACCACCGACTCATAGCGTGCCCGTTCGCGCGCCATCAGATCGCCAAACGCGGCCGGCGTGGTGGGCACGGGCTCGGCCATCAGCAGGGCAAAGCGCTCACGCGTGGCGGGCGTGCGCAGGGCCTCGGTGAAGGCGGCGTTCAACTTGGCAATCACGTCGGGCGGCGTGCCGGCGGGCGCGACCAGGCCCCACCAGGTGTCGATGGCAAAGCCCGGGATGGTCGCCGCGATCGGCGGCACGCCGGGCAGCAGGGGCGAGGGCTGGGCGGTGGTCACCGCCAGCGGGATGATCTTGCCGGCCTTGATGTTGGGCGCGGCCGTGGCCAGGTTGTCGATGTTGAAGTCCACCTGGCCCGACAGCAGCGCCAGCTGCGCCGGGTTGCCGCCATTGAACGGAATGTGCACGGCAAAGATGCCGGCGCCGTGCTTGAACATCTCGCCCGCCAGGTGCCCGGCCGAGCCGTTGCCGCCCGAGCCGTAGTTGAGCTTGCCGGGGTTCCTTTTGGCGTAGGCAATCAGGTCGGCCAGCGTCTTGATGTGCAGGCGCCGCGCGGCGTCGGCGTTCATCACCAGCACGTTGGGCACGCGCACCATCTGCGTGATCGGCGCGAAATCCTTGGCCGGGTCGAACGGCAGCTTGGAAAACAGCCAGGGGTTGATGGCGTGCGTGGCCACGGCGGCGATGCCGATGGTGAGGCCGTCGGGCGCCGCCTTGGCCACCAGGTCCGAGCCGATGTTGCCGCCCGCGCCGGGCTTGTTGTCCACGATGATGGTGCCCAGCCTGGCTTGCGCCTGCTCGGCCAGCACGCGCGACGTGATGTCCAGCGGGCCACCGGGGGCGTAGGGCACGATGAGGCGGATGGGCTTGCTGCCCTGGGCGAAGACGGGCGCGGCGGCGAGGGCGAGGGTGGAGGAAAGCAGGGTGCGGCGTTTCATGGGTCGTGGGTTTCCATGGATGCTGGGGTTGTTGAGAGGCGCTGGAACAGCCGGACGCAGAGGGCGCAAAGGATTCGCAGAGGGCGCAAAAAAGATAAGAAACTGTCTTGGCCGGTGCGGATGATCGAACACTGGACCAACTGATTCTTTGAATTTTTTGCGTCCTCTGCGTGATTTTTGCGTCCCCTGCGTCCGGCTGTCAGGGCTGTTTGGTGGTATTCAAGCGGCATGCACCTTGTCCGCCTCGCTGGTGAACGCGTCGGCGTAGAAGGCGTAGTCGGGCAGGCCGGCCTGCTGCACGAAGTCGCGCCGCGCGGCATCGACCATCACGGGCGCGCCGCAGGCGTAGACCTGATGGCCCGACAGGTCGGGCAGGTCCTGCAGCACGGCCTGGTGCACGAAGCCGGTGCGGCCGCGCCATGCGTCCTCGGGCAGGGCGTCGGAGACGACGGGCACGTAGCGCAGGTGCGGCAGCTCCGGCAGCTTGCCGCGCACCCAGGCGTCCATGTACAGGTCCGTCGGGCGGCGGCCGCCCCAGTACAGCACGGCCTCGCGCGTGATGCCCATGAACTGCATGTGTTCGATGATGGCCTTGATGGGCGCAAAGCCGGTGCCCGAAGCCAGGAAGACGATCGGGTCGGGGCTGTCCTCCTGCAGGTGAAAGCTGCCGTAGGGCCCTTCGATGCGCAGGATTTCCTTGGCCTTCATGGCGCCGAACACATGGTCGGTGAACTTGCCGCCGGGCATGTGGCGCAGGTGCAGGTCGACCATGGGCGCGCCGCTGGCGATCAGCGTGTGCGGCGCGCCGGCCATGCTGTAGCTGCGCCGGCTGCCATCGCGCAGGATGATCTCGATGTACTGGCCGGCGTGGTACTGGATGACGTCGTTGGCCGGCAGTTGCAGGCGCACGCGCATCACGTCGTGTGCCAGGTGCTCCAGCTCGGCCACGCGCGCCGGCATTTTCTTGATCGGGAAGGCTCCGGCATGCGTGACCTGGCGCGACTCCAGCACCACGTCGCTTTCGGGCACGCCGCAGCAGGTCAGCACGTAGCCGGCGGCTTCTTCGTCGGCGCTCAATGCTTTGCTCTGGTGCGGGCCGTGCCGGACGTGGCCCGAAACCTTCCTGCACTTGCACGAGCCGCAGGCGCCGTCCTTGCAGCCATAGGGCAGGCCGATGCCCTGGCGGATGCCGGCCGTCAGCATGGGCTCGCCGGCGTCGGCCTCGAAAGTGCGCCCGCTGGGCTGCACGGTGATGGTGTAGGGCATGGGCCTCGGTATCCTTGCGCAGGTCTTAACTTGCTTCGTGTTTTATTTTGCCCTCAAACCAAAGCCCTCTCGGCGCGCTGCCTGCGCGCTTTCGGCGCCCGCGCGTTCTCATCGTCGGCTGCGGCGACGTGGGCACGCGCACGGCCCGCTTGCTGCTGCCGCGGGTGCGCGTGCTGGCGCTCGTGCGCTCGGGCGGCGACGCGGCCGCCTTGCGCGGGCTGGGCATCACGCCGCTGGCGGGCGATCTGGATCAGGCGGCCAGCCTGCAACGCCTGGCCGGCCTGGCCCTCCGCGTGCTGCATCTGGCGCCGCCGCCGCGCGGCGGGCCGGACGACCCGCGCACCCGCGCCCTGTTGCACGTGCTGGCACGGCGCAGCGCGCCGCAGGCGCTGGTGTATGGCTCAACCACGGGTGTGTACGGCGACTGCGCCGGTGCCTTGGTGCGCGAGACGCGGCCCATCCGCCCGCAGACGGTGCGCGCACAGGCGCGTGCGGCGGCTGAAGGCTGGGTGCGCGGTTTTGGCTGCGCCGTGGGCACGCGCGTCAGCATCCTGCGCATCCCCGGCATCTACGCGCCTGACCGCGCGGGCGGTGCGCGCGAGCGCCTGGGCAAGGGCACGCCGGTGCTGGCGCCCGAGCACGACGTGTACAGCAGCCACATTCACGCCGACGACCTGGCGCGCGCCTGCGCGCTGGCGCTGTGGCGCGGGCGGCCGCAGCGCGTGATTCACGTGGCCGACGACAGCCGCCTGAAGATGGGCGAGTACTTCGACCTGGCCGCCGACCTGTACGGCCTGCCGCGCCTGCCGCGCGTGACCCGGGCGGCCGCGCGCGAAGCGCTGTCGCCGCTGATGCTGAGCTTCATGGGCGAGTCGCGCCGCATCGACAACACGCGCCTGAAACGCGAGCTGCGGCTGCGGCTGCGCCACCTGGGGCCAAGAACCGGTTTGCTCTCATAATAGGAGCTTCTTGCGCTTGCGTGACGGGCGATGGCGGCACTTTTTTCTTGAAGACGGGGACGAGCCGTGCGCTGTCCCCCATGCATCCGCCTTTGACTTGACGCAGAGGTCTTGCGCCCTACAGTGGGACCATGGACTTTGCCCCCTCACCGCGTGCCCAGGCGCTGCAGGCGCAGGTGCAGCGCTTCATGCAGGACTTGGTGCTGCCCTCGCACGGTGACTGGCTGCGCTGGGCCGAGGCGGGCGCCTACCCGCTGGACGTGATCGAGCCGCTGAAGGAGCGCGCCCGCGCCGCCGGCCTGTGGAACCTGTTCTTGCCCGAGCTGCACGCGGACGAACCCGGCACGCGCCTGGCCAATGGCGACTACGCCCCGCTGGCCGAGCTGATGGGCCGCGTGCCCTGGGCCAGCGAGGTGTTCAACTGCAGCGCGCCCGACACCGGCAACATGGAGCTGCTGCACCGCTTTGCTACGCCGGCGCAGCGCGCGCAGTGGCTGGGTCCCCTGCTGGATGGCCGCATCCGCTCGTGCTTTGCCATGAGCGAGCCCGACGTCGCCTCGTCCGATCCGACCAACCTGGGCACGCGCGTCGTGCGCGAAGGCGACGGCTACGTGCTGAACGGCCGCAAGTGGTTCACCACCGGCGCGGCGCACCCCCACTGCCGCCTGGCCATCGTGATGGGCGTGTCCAACGCCGCCCCAGACGCGCCCGCGCACCAGCGCCACAGCCTGCTCTTGGTGCCCATGGATGCGCCGGGCGTGCAGGTGGTGCGCAACATCCCGGTGATGCAGCACCAGGCCATCGAGGGGCATTGCGAGATCGTGTTCCAGGGCGTGCGCGTGCCGCTCGATCAGCTGCTGGGCGCCGAGGGCGAGGGCTTTGCCATGGCGCAGGCGCGCCTGGGGCCGGGGCGCGTGCACCACGCCATGCGCACCATCGGCCAGTGCGAGCTGGCGCTCGAATTGATGGCCGAGCGCGCGCTGGAGCGCCTGGCCTTTGGCAAGCATCTGTCCGACTTTGCCAACGTGCAGGACTGGATCGCCTGGAGCCGCGTGGAGATCGACCAGGCGCGCCTGCTGGTGCTGCACGCCGCCTGGCGCATGGACACCGAGGGCAACGCCGCCGCACGCACCGACGTGTCCGCCATCAAGCTGGTGACGGCGCAGCTGCAAACGCGCGTGCTCGACCGCGCCATGCAGGTGTTCGGCGCCGTCGGCCTGACGCCCGACACGCCGCTGGCCAGCCTGTGGAGCTGGGGCCGGGCGCTGCGCTTCATGGACGGGCCCGACGAGGTGCACCTGCGTGCCATTGCGCGCCAGGAACTGGCCCGAAGCCGCGCGCACCGGGGCGAGAACGTGCTGCACCTGCGGCGCTGGATGCCGCCCGAGGCCGGCCCGGGCAGCGTCTGAAGGCGGCGACCGCGCCACGCCACCGACCCCGGCGGCTGGCCCTCAGCTGCCGATCACGCCGCCATCGTCCTTGGTGATGACGATGGTGGCCGAGCGCGGGCGTTGGCCCGCGCCGTAGCCGGCGTTGGCTGGCCACTGGCTGGTGTACTTGGACGGGTCGGCGATGTCGGCCATCTTGGTGCCCTCGCCCGGATGCTGGATGTTCACGAACAGCGCCTTGCCGTCGGGCGTCTCGGCAATGCCGGTGATCTCGCAGTCCTTGGGTCCCACCAGAAAGCGCTTGAGCGCATCCGCCGCCGGCGCCTGGCCGATGTAGGTGTCCACGTTCAGCTTGCTGCCGTCGGCGCGGGTGTAGGCCAGCGTCTTCTTGCCGCCGTCGCCCACGCGCCCGGGCAGCGCCGCCAGCATCATGCAGTTGCTGACGTCGGTGTAGGCGCCGTCGTCGGTCTGCAGCCACAGGATGCCGGTGGCGCGGCTGAAGGCCAGGCCGTCGGGGCTGGAAAAATCCTGCTCGTCGGTCAGGCCGGACAGGTTGACCAGCGACTTGTCGGCCCCGGCCTCGGCGCCGAAGGCGTACACGTCCCAGGTGAAGCCGGTGGCCGCGGCGCCGGCAGCACCCTCGCGCACGCGCAGGATGTGGCCGTTGGGATTGCCCTTTTGCTCCTTGCCGGCCTTCAGGTCGGTGTAGGCGCGCGGGTTGGCGCTGTCGGGCGCCAGCTGGCTGCTGCCCTGAGGGTCGATGCTGCGGTTGCTGTTGTTGGTCAGCGTGTAGTAGATCTCGCCGTTGGCCGGGTTGACCGAGCACCACTCGGGTCGGTCCATCCGGGTGGCGCCCACGGCGTCGGCCGCCAGGCGGGCGTTGATGCACACGTCGCCCTGGTCGGCAAAGGCGTAGCCGGCATAGCCCTTGATCCTGGGGTTGCTGATCGACAGCTCGACCCATTCGCCACTGCCGTCGTCCTTGAAGATAGCCACGTACAGCCGGCCCGCGTCCAGGTACTTGTCGCCCATGGCCAGGGCGTCGGCGGCCTGGGCGTCGGCGGCGCTCCAGGGCGCGGCGCTGACCCACTTGTAGATGTATTCGTTGCGCGCATCGTCGCCCATGTACACCGCCAGCGGCTGGCCCGCCACGGGGTTGGAGAAGGCCGCGCTCTCGTGGGCGAAGCGGCCCATGGCGGTGCGCTTCCTGGCCATGCGTGCCTTGGTGTAGGGGTCGATCTCGACGATGTAGCCCTGCGCGTTCATCTCGTGGCGGTAGTCGTCGCTGCCGTCGGCCGAGCTGCCGCTGTGGCTGATGTCCCAGCGCTGGTACCGATCGTCGGTTCCGGCACTTTCCCAGCCGTGGCGCGAGGCGGCGCCTTGCGGGCGGCCATAGCGCTTGAGTGCGGCCACGCTCCGGGCATCGCGCTTCGCGTCGTCGTCGCTACCGCGGGTGAAGTAGCCGTTCCAGTTTTCCTCGCCCGTCAGCAGCGTGCCCCAGGGCGTCTTGCCGGTGCCGCAGTTGTTGAGGGTACCGCGCGTGTGCGTGCCGGCAGCGGAATACTTCGTGACCAGCAGGGCGTTGCCGCGCGCCGGGCCCGACAGCTCGATCTCGGTCAGTGGCGTCAGGCGGGAGTTGAAGGCCGAGTCCGGCACATACGCCCATTGGCCGCCCGCCTTGCGTACCTCGACGATGGCCACGCCGTGCACGGCCACTTCCTTGTCCACCTCGGCCTTGGGGCGCGGCAGCGTGCTGGTGCCGCCGTCGGCGTGCAGGTAGAAGGACGACAGCTTCTCATCGGTGGTCGCCTCATGGTTGATGCCCAGCAGGCCGCGCTCGGTGGAGGCGTCGCTGCGCTTGCCGTCGGCGCCCAGGCCGAACCACTCCATGCCGTCGTGGTGATCGCCTGCGCGCTGGTCGAAATCGCCGTCGCTGCCGTCGTTCCGGTAGGCCGGCACGCCCGCGCGCAGCGGGTCGCCCAGGGCGTAGATCACGCTGGCGCTATAGCCCGCCGGAATCACCAGCCGGTCGGCCAGGCTCTTGCCCACGGCGCCAAAGCCCAGCAGCTTGGCCGGGGCCGGTGGCGGCGGTGCGGGGGTGGGCCCGTCGTCGTCACCGCCGCAGGCGCTCAGGCCCAGGGCACCCAGGACGGCGGCGCTGCTCGATGCGAGGCTGCCGCGCAGCAGGCCGCGGCGCGACAGTCGCGCGCCCAGCACGCTGGCGAAGTGCGGGTTGCCGGAAGTGTTGGCGTGGTCGTCGATCAGGCGGGGATCCTGCGGGGGCGCGTTGCGCTCGGTCATGGCTTTCCTCGTGGGATGGGTTGCAAACCCGGCCAGCGTAGGCGGCAACCATGACGCGCTGGTGACCGTCGCGTGACGTTGATGTGACAAGGCGCCGCGGCCGCCGGGGGACGAGGGCGTGCCGCCCGGCGCTGCTATTCTTGCCTCTTGCTTGTTCGAGCCCTTGCGGGGCTCGGTCCCATTGCCGGAGTGTTTTCATGACCCGTCCCTTCCAAGTTCTCGGCATCCAGCAGATCGCCATCGGCGGCCTGGACAAAAAGCGCTTGCAGACCCTGTGGGTGGACATGCTGGGCCTGACGCCCACCGGCAGCTTCCAGAGCGAGCGCGAAAACGTGGACGAGGACATCTGCGCCATCGGCCATGGCCCGTTCAAGGTCGAGGTCGATCTGATGCAGCCCTTCGATGCCGACAAGAAGCCAGCGGTGCACGCCACGCCGCTGAACCACGTGGGCCTGTGGATCGACGACCTGCCCAGCGCGGTCGAGTGGCTGACGGCGCGCGGCGTGCGCTTTGCGCCGGGCGGCATCCGCAAGGGGGCCGCGGGGTACGACATCACCTTCCTGCATCCCAAGGCAAACGACCAATTTCCGATTGCCGGCGAGGGCGTTCTCATCGAGCTGGTGCAGGCGCCGCCCGAAGTGATCGCCGCCTTCGCGGCACTGCCGCGCGAGTGATCGATCGGCCATGACCGGGCCGCAACGCCCCCACCGTTGAGAAACGCTGGGGGCGTTGTCTTAAACTGATCGTTACATGAAAGTCAGGAGACCGCCCGCAGGCGGCGCATGCGGTTCAATCGCAGGAGACGGCTGATGCAACCGACGGACACCCGCAATCCGGCCTACTTCCACAAGGTGGTGGACTGTCAATGGGCCTGCCCGGCCCACACCCCCGTGCCCGAGTACCTGCGCCTGATCGCGCAAGGCCGCTATGCCGATTCGTACATGGTCAACTGGGTGTCCAACGTGTTTCCGGGCATCCTGGGGCGCACCTGCGACCGACCTTGCGAGCCCGCCTGCCGGCGCGGGCGGGTCGAACAGGCCAACGCCGCCAAGCCCGAGCCGGTGGCCATCTGCCGGCTGAAGCGCGTGGCCGCCGACCTCAAGGGCGACGTGGCGGCGCGCATGCCGCTGCCGGCGGCCCGGGCCAACGGCAAGCGCGTGGCCTGCATCGGCGCCGGGCCCGCTTCGCTGACGGTGGCGCGCGACCTGGCGCCGTTGGGCTACTCGGTCACGGTGTTCGACGGCGAGGTCAAGGCCGGCGGTTTCATGCACCAGCAGATTCCGCGCTTTCGCCTGCCCGAGAGTGTGATCGACGAGGAGACCGGCTACGTCTTTGCCCTGGGCGCGCAGTTCAAGCCCGGCCAGCGCATCGACTCGATGCGGGCCCTGCTGGGCCAGGGCTGGGATGCCATCTTTATCGGCACCGGCGCGCCGCGCGGACGCGACCTGGACTTGCCGGGCCGGCAGGAGGCGGGCGAGCAGATCCACATCGGCATCGACTGGCTGGCCTCGGTCTCCTTCGGCCATGTCAAGAGCATTGGCCGGCGCGTGATCGTGCTGGGCGGCGGCAACACGGCCATGGACTGCTGCCGCACCGCGCGCCGCCTGGGCGGCGAGGACGTGAAGGTGATCGTGCGCTCGGGCTTCGACGAGATGAAGGCTTCGCCCTGGGAGAAGGAAGACGCGCAGCACGAAGGCATTCCCATCATCAACATGCACGTGCCCAAGGCCTTCGTGCACGAGCGTGGCCGGCTGACGGGCATGGTGTTCGAGATCGTGCGTGCCGAGCACGATGCCCAGGGCCGGCGCCGCCTGGTGCCCACCGGCGAGCCCGACGCGGTGTTCCCGTGCGACGAGGTGCTGATTGCCGTGGGTCAGGAAAACGCCTTCCCCTGGATCGAGCGCGATGTGGGCATTGCCTTTGGCGAGTGGGGCCTGCCGGTGGTGGACGAGGTCACGTTCCAGTCCAGCCTGCCGCAGGTGTTCATCGGCGGTGATGCGGCCTTCGGGCCCAAGAACATCATCACCGCGGTGGCGCACGGCCATGAGGCCGCGGTGTCGATCGACCGCTTCCTGAACGGCCGGTCGGTGACGGAGCGCCCGCCGCCCTTCACCAACCTGGTGTCGCAAAAAATGGGCATCCACGAGTGGAGCTACGACCACGATCCCAGCAACGACCTGCGCTACAAGGTGCCCTGGGCGCAGGCCGAGCAGGCGCTGACCAGCATCCAGGTCGAGGTGGAGCTGGGCTTTGACGCCCGCACGGCCTTCAAGGAAGCCTCGCGCTGCCTCAACTGCGACGTGCAGACGGTGTTTTCCGCCGACCAATGCATCGAGTGCGATGCCTGCGTGGACATCTGCCCGATGGATTGCATCAGCTTCACGGCCAACGGCGACGAGGCCGACTTGCGCGGACGACTGAATGCACCGGCGCTGAATCTGACGCAGGACCTGCTGGTGTCGCCGCCCGTCAAGACCGGACGCGTGATGGTCAAGGACGAGGACGTGTGCCTGCACTGCGGCCTGTGCGCCGAGCGCTGCCCCACGGGGGCCTGGGACATGCAGAAGTGGTTCCTGTCCATGACCAAGGCGGGCGGCGCCTCGCACACCATCGGCAGCAACGTGCAGGGAGCGCGGCCATGAAGCAGATCGCGGCGGTCAACGACTTCGTCATCAAGTTCGCCAACGTCAACGGCTCGGGCTCGGCCAGCGCCAACGAGCTGTTTGCCAAGTCCATCCTGCGCATGGGCGTGCCGGTAAGCCCGCGCAACATTTTTCCCAGCAATATCCAGGGGCTGCCCACCTGGTACGAGGTGCGCGTCAGCGCCAAGGGCTACCTGGGCCGGCGCGGCGGCATTGACCTGATGGTGGCGATGAATCCGCAGACCTGGGCCGCCGACGTGGAGGAGATCGAACCCGGCGGCTACCTGCTGTACGACAGCACGCGCGTGCGCCCGCGCGAAGAGCTGCGCGACGACGTGACGGTGATCGGCATTCCGCTCACCGAGATTTGCAACGCGGTGTACAGCGATCCGCGCCAGCGCCAGCTGTTCAAGAACATCATGGCCCTGGGCGCGCTGTCGCTGCTGCTGGACATCGACGCCGCGGTGATCGAGCAGCTGCTGGGCGAGCAGTTCAAGGGCAAGGACAAGCTCATTGCCGCCAACGTGCAGGCGCTGAACCTGGGGCGCGACTTCGCGCGCGAGCATCTGCAGCACCCGCTGCCCATTCGCGTCGAGCGCTCGCACCGCGTGGGCCAGCGCATCTTTGTCGACGGCAACACGGCGGCCGGCCTGGGCGCGGTCTACGGCGGTGCCACGGTATGCGCCTGGTACCCGATCACGCCCTCGACCTCGGTGGCCGAGGCGTTTTCGGCCTACTGCGCCCGGTTCCGTGTCGATGCCGATGGGCGCCACAACTACGCCATCGTGCAGGCCGAGGACGAGCTGGCCTCGATCGGCATGGTGGTGGGGGCGGGCTGGAACGGCGCGCGCGCCTTCACTGCCACCTCGGGCCCCGGCATCTCCCTGATGACCGAGTTCATCGGCCTGGCCTACTTTGCCGAGATTCCGGTCACGCTCATCAACGTGCAGCGCGGCGGGCCGTCCACCGGCATGCCCACGCGCACCCAGCAGGCCGACCTGCTGGCTTGTGCCTACGCCTCGCACGGCGACACCAAGCACGTGCTGCTGTTTCCAGAAGACCCGCACGAGTGCTTCGAGCACACAGCCACCGCACTGGATCTGGCCGACCGCCTGCAGACGCCGGTATTCGTGATGACCGACCTGGACATCGGAATGAACCAGCGCCTGTGCGAACCGCTGGCCTGGGACGATGCGCGCGCGTACGACCGCGGCAAGGTGATGACAGCCGGAGACCTGGATACGCACGACTTCGGCCGCTACAAGGACGTGGACGGCGACGGCATTCCCTGGCGCACGCTGCCCGGCACGCACCCGACGCGCGGCAGCTTCTTCACGCGCGGCACCACGCGCGACCCTTACGCCCGCTACTCCGAGCGCGGTGCCGACTACGTGTACAACGTCGAGCGCCTGCTGAAGAAATTTGCCACCGCCGCCACCCTGGTGCCCGCGCCCGTGCCACGCCCCGCCGCCAAGCGCACGCGGCTGGGCGCGATTTTCTTCGGCTCGACCAGCCCGGCCATGCACGAGGCGCTGGACGAGCTGGCCGGCCAGGGCATCCACCTCAACGCGCTGCGCCTGCGCGCCTTTCCGTTCGCGGCCAGCGTGCGCGAGTTCATCGACGCGCACGACATCGTGTTCGTGGTGGAGCAAAACCGCGACGCGCAGCTGCGCACCCTGCTGATCAACGAGCTGGAGATCAACCCCGCCAAGCTGCAGCGCGTGCTGCACTTCGACGGCACGCCGATCACCGCGCGCTTCATCATCCAGTCCATCACCGACCACGCGCACGACGCCGTGGTCACGCCGCAGGAGGCCCAGCCATGACCTACATCGCCAAGCCGCGCCTGCACCACCCGGCGCTCACGCCCAACAAGGTCGGCTACACCCGGCGCGACTACGAGGGCAAGGTGTCCACCCTGTGCGCCGGCTGCGGCCACGACTCGATCTCGGCGGCCATCGTGCAGGCCTGCTGGGAGCTGGACATCGAGCCGCACCGCGTGGCCAAGCTCTC
>OFJB01000179.1_pt1 | contig 35354 bp, 29 predicted proteins | sample 1775081 | NCBI WGS metagenome assembly OFJB01 (sample SAMN08195771, study PRJEB24354) | sludge metagenome | isolation source: initial sludge from phenol fed wastewater aerobic bioreactor | place: India: Nagpur | collected 2016-06-05
ATCGAAGCCAACCGCGTCTACACCGAAGGCAAGGGCGAAACCCAGCCGGTCACCGGCGACAAGTGCGGCAAGAGCGACAAGAAGTCGAAGTCGCTGATCGACTGCCTGCAGCCGGACCGCCGCGTCGACATCGAAGTCATCGGCACCAAGTAATCCGCCGCTGCTACAATGCAGGCCCTGCTTCGGCAGGGCCTTTTCTTTTTCAGCCTTGCGAAACCGACCATGCTCAACGCCGACCCCAGCGAACTGCAAAAATTTGGCGACCTGGCCCACCGCTGGTGGGACCCGAACAGCGAATTCAAACCCCTGCACGACATCAACCCCTTGCGCCTGGGCTGGATCGACCGCTGCGTCGGACTGCGCGGCAAACGGGTGCTCGACGTCGGCTGCGGCGGCGGCCTGCTCTCGGAAGGCATGGCTGCGCTGGGCGCCGAGGTCACCGGCATCGACCTCTCGGAAAAGCCGCTCGGCGTCGCCCGCCTGCACCTGCTGGAGAGCGGGCAGAAGGTCGATTACCGGCAGATTTCCGCCGAAGCACTGGCCGAACAGATGCCCGGCGCCTTCGACACGGTCACCTGCCTGGAAATGCTCGAACACGTGCCCAATCCGTCGAGCACCATCACCGCCTGCGCCCGCTTGGTCAAACCCGGCGGCCAGGTCTTCTTCTCGACGCTCAACCGCAACCCGAAGGCCTACCTGTTCGCGGTGATCGGCGCCGAGTACCTGCTCAAGCTGCTGCCCAAGGGCACCCACGATTACGCCAAGTTCATCAAGCCGTCCGAGCTCACCCGCTGGGCCAAGATGGGCAACCTGGAACCGCAGGAAATCCTCGGCATGAGCTACAACCCGCTGACCCGCGAGTACAGCCTCGGCCGCGACACCAGCGTCAATTACCTGCTGCGCGCCCAGCGCAATGCCTGAGGCCGCTCCCCGGGCCGTCCTTTTCGACCTCGACGGCACGCTCGCCGACACCGCCCCCGACCTCGCCGCCTGCGTCAATCGCCTGCTGGTCGAGGAAGGCCGGGCGCCGCAGCCGCTCGCCGAGCTGCGTCCGTTCACCTCACAGGGCGTACGCGGCATGTTGTTCAAGGGTTTCGGCATGAGCCCCGAGCACCCTGACTACGCCGCCTTCGCGGCGCGCTTCCTGGCCCACTACGAAACCCGCCTGTGCGAGGAAACGCGCCTTTTCGACGGCATTGCCGACCTGCTCGACCGGCTTGAGGAGAACGGGCTGCGCTGGGGCATCGTCACCAACAAGCGGATGCGCTACACCGACCCGCTGGTCCGCCTGCTCGGCCTGGCGCCGCGCACGACCTGCGTCGTCAGCGGCGACACCACGGCCGCCGCCAAGCCATCGCCGCTGCCCCTGCTGCATGCCTGCGAACTGCTCGGGGTGGCGCCGTCCGCCACCCTCTACGTCGGCGACGACCAGCGCGACATCGTCGCCGGCCAGGCCGCCGGCTGCGCGACGATCGCCGTGCGCTGGGGCTACCTCGGCGTCGAGCGCCCGATCGAGGCCTGGGGCGCCGACCGCATCGTCGACCACCCGCGGGAAATCGCCGCCGTCAGTCGGCCGACCTGACCGCCGCCCGCTCGCGCCGCCGGTAACCGATCAAGGCCGGCACCACCGCCAGCAGCAGCACTCCGAGCGCCGCCAGCAGCGGCCAGCGCACCGGCGCATTCCACTCACGCCGCGCCTGCGCCCGGTCGACGGCGTCGACCCGCTGGTACTTCAGCGTGTTGTTGCCGACATCGCTCGGTTTGCGGTTCTTCAGCCAGCGGTGGGTCAGCGTGTAGCTCTTCGGGTGCTGCCCGAAAACCCAGGGCGCGTCGTGGCGCAGGATGTCGTTCATGCGCCGGATGATGGCCAGGCGCTCGGGCGAGTTCTCCATGTTCTTCATCTGCAGGAACAGCCGGTCGTACTCGGGATTCTCGTAGTTGGCCGAGTTGGCGCCGCCTTGCAGACGCCCTTCCGGACCGTGCAGCAGGAACATGAAGTTCTCCGGATCGGGGTAGTCGGCATTCCAGCCGAGGTAGAAGAGCTGGAAGGCGCCCTTGCGCAGCTTGTCCTGGAAGCGGTTGAAGTCGGTGGCGCGCACCACCAGTTGCACGTCGATCTTGGCGAACTGCCGGGTCAGCCAGTCGAGGCGCGATTTTTCGCCCATTCCGCCGCCGGTGGTGTCGAGGTTGAGAACCAGCGGCTCGCCGTTCCTGGCGTCGCGCCCATTCGGGTAGCCGGCTTCGGCGAGCAGCTGTTTGGCGACGGCGGCCGACTTGCGCCGCGCCTGCCCTTCGACCCAGTCATAGACGACGCGGTTGATTCCCGCCTCGCCCGCTTCGTAGCCGAAGATGCCGGGCGGCAGCGGTCCCTGGGCGGCGATGCCGCGACCGTTCTGGAAAATCGAGATGAACTCCTCCTGGTCGATGGCGATCGACACCGCCTGACGCAGCTTAGCCGCTTTTTCGCCGAGGCCGCCGACCACCGGATCCTGCATGTTAAAGCCCATGTAGAAGGTCGATGGGCGCACCGAAGTCAGGAGGCGGATGCCCTTGTCGCGCATCTCGTCGGACAGCGCGACGTCGCCGCCGACGTTGACGCGGACCGCCTGATCGAAGCTGTCCGAGGAAATGCCGGAGGCGTCGTAGTAGCCCTGCAGGAACTTGTTCCAGTAGGGAATCGCCTCCTTCTCGCGGGTAAAGACCGCCTGCTCGATGAAGGGCACGCTCTTGCCGCAATCGGCAAGCAGACCGGCGTCGGCGTCTTCGGCTTCGCCGTCGCAGGGATAGGGTTCGCCACGGAAATTCGGGTTGCGGGTGAGCACCATGCGCCGGTTCGGGTCGTTCTCGGTCAGCATGTAGGGGCCGGTGCCGACCGGCCACCAGTCGAGCGTCAGGTTCTTCTCGCGCATGCCGGGTTGGGCGTAGAAGCGATCGACCTCGCGCGGCACCGGCGCGAAGAAGGGCATCGCCAGCCAGTAGGAAAACTGCGGATACTTGCCGCGGATGCGGATGCGCCAGGTCCGCGCATCGACACGTTCGACGCCGCTCAGGGCGAAGGCGTCGAGATCGAGCCAGGTGTCGTCGGGCAGGTCCTTGACCGCCGCCCGCAGACGTTCGCCGAGTTCGCGCAGGCCGACGATCTTGTCGGCCATCATGCCGTAGATCGGCGAGTGCAGGCGCGGATGGGCGAGGCGCTTGATCTGGTAGATGTAGTCGTCGGCGCTCAGTTCGCGGCTGGCGCTGGCCGGAAAATCGGCGATGCTCTGCCGACCGGCCGCCGTCTCGGTACCAAGGAAGCGCGGCTGGCCGGCAGCGTCGAGCGCGAAAGCCGGATGCGGCTGATAGCGGATACCCGGCTGCAGGGTCAGTTCATAGACGCTTTCGGCGATCGCCGCGTCCGGCGCATCGTCCGGCAGCCGGCTGCCGTCGGCCGCCAGGTAGCGCGGCTGCGGCACTGCTTCGACGGTCGCCGGGATCAACTGATAGGGACGGCGCAGGTAATGGTACTGCAGCGGCGGTTCGTAGATCTGGCCGGTGAAGGCGGCCTCGTCCTCGGTGTAGGACTGGGCGGGGTCGAGGTGTTTGGGGCGGTCGGTGAAGGCCGTATAGAGGATTTCGCGGCCGGCATCGGCGGCCGGATAGGGTGTGTTCCACGACTCGCCGCAGGCCGCGAGGCCGAGGCAGAAAAGCAGGCAGGCAGGCAGTTTTCCCATGGCCGCCAGTGTATAACAAAGGCTTGACCGGGCCAGCGGGCTCCGAACACAATGGCCCAAAACAACCACAGGAAGCCACCATGCTCGACACCCCGGTCCCCGACTTCGCCCTGCCCGCCACCAGCGGCACCAGCTTCAGGCTCGCCGACCAGGCCGGCCGCATCGTCGTCATCTACTTCTACCCCAAGGACAGCACGCCCGGCTGCACCACGGAAGGCCAGAACTTCCGTGATCTGCACGCCCAGTTCTCCGCCGCCGGCGCGGTCGTCCTCGGCGTTTCCCGCGACAGCCTGAAGGCGCACGAGAATTTCAAGGCCAAGCAGTCCTTTCCCTTCGAACTCGGTTCCGACGCCGACGAGGCCGTCTGCAACCTGTTCGGCGTGATCAAGCAGAAGATGATGTACGGCAAGCAATGCCGCGGCATCGAGCGCAGCACCTTCGTCATCGACCGCAATGGCGTGCTGCGCCGCGAGTGGCGCGGCGTCAAGGTCGCCGGCCACGCCCAGGAAGTACTCGACTTCGTCAAAACCCTCTGATTTCCAACCGTCCCCGCGAGACCCCCATGCCGCGCCAACCCGCCGCCAAGAAGCCCGCAATGACCAAGATCTTCGTGCTCGACACCAATGTCCTGATGCACGATCCGAGTTGTCTGTTCCGCTTCGAGGAGCACGACATCTTCCTGCCGATCATGACCCTGGAAGAGCTCGACAACCACAAGAAGGGGATGTCGGAAATCGCCCGCAACGCCCGCCAGGCCTCGCGCATGCTGGACGAAATGCTGGCCCACGACGACGTCGACATCGACGAGGGGATCGATCTTTACGGACCATCGGCCAAACTGGCGAGCGGCCGCCTCTACCTGCAGACCGAGGCGATCAGCACCGAACTGCCGCAGGGCCTGCCGACCTCCAAGGTGGATAACCAGATCCTGTCGGTCGTCATCCACCTCCAGAAGAAATTCCCCAAGCGCCCGGTGATCCTGGTGTCGAAAGACATCAACATGCGCATCAAGTCGCGCGCATTGAACCTGCTGGCCGAGGACTACTTCAACGACAAGGTGCTCGAGGACACCGACATCCTCTACTCCGGTACCCGCGCCCTGCCCGACAACTTCTGGGAAAAGCACGGCAAGGGCATGGAATCCTGGAAGAAGGACAGCAAGACCTATTACCGGGTCAATGGTCCGCTTTGCCCGCAGTTTCTGGTCAATGAATTCGTCTGGCTGGAAAAGGACGGCTTCGCCGCGATCGTCAAGGAAACCGCCGGCAAGAGCGCGGTGCTGGAAACCCTGGTCGACTACACGCACCCGAAGAATGCCGTCTGGGGCATTACCGCCCGCAACCGCGAACAGAACTTCGCCCTCAACCTGCTGATGAATCCGGAGATCGATTTCGTCACCCTGCTCGGCCAGGCCGGCACCGGCAAGACGCTGCTGACTCTGGCCGCCGGCCTGACCCAAACGCTGGAAAGCAAGCAGTTCGCCGAGATCATCATGACCCGCGTCACCGTCCCGGTCGGCGAGGACATCGGTTTCCTGCCGGGCAGCGAAGAGGAAAAGATGGCGCCGTGGATGGGCGCCCTGGAAGACAACCTCGAGGTCCTGACCAACACCGACGACAGCAGCCCCTACGGTGGCGACTGGGGCAAGGCCGCGACGCACGACATCATCCGCTCGAAGATCAAGGTCAAGTCGCTCAACTTCATGCGTGGCCGCACTTTCCTGAAGAAGTACCTGATCATCGACGAAGCGCAGAACCTGACACCGAAGCAGATGAAAACCCTGGTCACCCGCGCCGGCCCAGGCACCAAGGTGGTCTGCCTGGGTAACATCGCGCAGATCGACACCCCCTACCTGACCGAAGGCAGCTCCGGCCTGACCTACGTCGTGGACCGCTTCAAGGGCTGGCCGCATTCCGGTCACATCACGTTACAAAGAGGCGAACGCTCGCGTCTGGCTGATCACGCAGCCGACGTGCTATAGTCGGCGCCACTTTGGCAAGGCCGTGTCTGACACGGCCTTTTCATTTCAACCTTGATTTTTCCCGAGGTTCGCCTTGAAACGCAGAGACTTTCTGGCCGCATCCGCACTGTTCTCGCTCTTTACCGGCGACGCCCTTGCTGCAAAGAAAAAGACCCAGAAAAAGACCACTGCGAAAAAAACCTCGCGCAAATCCAGCAAGAAGAAAAGCCCCCGTTCCGCACGCTCCAATCTCACCGGGACATCGCGTCCCGCCGTACATAGCGCCGCCACCCCGTTGATCGATGCCTCCCCGGAAGGCACCTCGACCTCACGCCTGCCGCCGGTTCGCGCCCAGGAAGCCCCCAGCGATTGGCAGACCTATGAAATCGTCACGACGCTGAACCTGCGCGCACCAGGACAAAATGCCAACCTCTGGCTGCCCCTGCCCTCAACTCAGGACAATCTGCACCAGCGGCTGCTCGGCCATAACTGGCAAACCGACGCCCGCAATGTCAGCCTGCAGCGCAGACCCGAGGGCGAACTCGAAGTGCTGCGTTGCGAATGGAACGACGCAAGCAACGCCTCCTTGCGTCTCGTCACGCAAATCAGCACGGCCGACCGGCACTTTGACATCACCCGGCGCAGCGTCCCGCCCGAACGCGACGACATCCTGCGCCATAACCTGCAGGCCAGCACGCTGATTCCGAATGACGGCCTGGCCCGCCAACTGGGTGAACGCATCGTCGGACGGATCAAGGATCCCCTGGCGCAAGTGAAGGCCATTTACGACTGGATCTGCGAAAACGCCATCTACGACCCATCCTTGCCCGGCTGCGGCAATGGCGAGATCCATCGCCAATTGATTTCCGGGCAGTACGGCGGCCGCTCCGCCGACATCAACGGCCTGTTCGTTGCCGTCTGCCGATCAATCGGCATCCCGGCACGCTGCGTCTATGGCATCCGGATCGGCCGCTCCCGGCTCTTCCCCTCGCTTGGCCTGCGCAGCGACGATGCCACGCGCGCCCAGCATGTCCGGGCCGAGTTCTATCTGCCCGGCTACGGCTGGATTCCGGCCGACCCCAGCGACGTCCGCCGGGCGGTCGCCTATGAAGCGCTCCAGGAGGGCAGCGGCCAGCTCGCATCGCTGCGCCGGGTCCTGTTTGGCGTCTGGGAAATGAACTGGGCGGGATTCCATTCCGGCAACGATCTGCAACTGACTGGCCTGTCGCATACCTTGCCGCACTTCATCCTTCCACAACTTCGAGTCGGCGCACAGAATATCGACGTGCTCAACCCGAACAACACCTCCATCCGCATCAGCGCCCGCCAGATCGTGCTGTAAGAGTTCCGGGCGGCAATTTCTCCGCCCCGCCCGACGCGAGGTTTTGGCTTGCGCCAAAACCTCGAACCTAGTCCCGCGCGTCCTGGAAACCGCCCGACGCGAGGTTTTGGCTGGCGCCGAAACCTCGAACTTAGTCCCGCGCGTCCTGGAAACCACCCGACGCGAGGTTTTGGCTGGCGCCGAAACCTCGAACCTAGTCCCGCGCGTCCTGGAAACCGCCCGACGCGAGGTTTTCAAAGCGGGTGAATTCGCCGAGGAAGGCGAGGCGCACGGTGCCGGTGGGGCCGTTACGCTGCTTGCCGATGATCACTTCGGCCAGGCCCTTGTCCGGCGAATCGGGCTTGTAGTATTCGTCACGGTACATCATCAGGATCACGTCGGCATCCTGTTCGATGGCGCCGGATTCGCGCAAGTCGGACATCATCGGCCGCTTGTCGGTACGTTCCTCGACCTTCCGCGACAACTGCGACAGGGCGACGATCGGCACCTGTAGTTCCTTGGCCAGCGATTTGATCGAGCGAGAGATTTCCGAGACCTCGGTGGCGCGGTTCTCGCCTGCCTTGTTGCCGCTCATTAGCTGGATGTAGTCGATCACCAGCAGGCCGAGCTTGCCGCCGTACTGGCGCGCCAGACGACGCGCCCGGGCACGCAGGTTGGCCGGACTGAGACCACCGGTCTCGTCGATGTAGATCGGTGCTTCGTGCAGCTTGCCGAGGGCAAACGACAGACGCGACCACTCATCATCGCTCATCCGCCCGGTGCGCAGACTTTGTGAATTGAGCCGACCGATCGAGGCCAGCATCCGCATCGCCAGCTGAGCGCCGCCCATTTCCATGGAAAACACGCCAACCGGAAGGCCGCTATCGACCGCAACGTTCTCAGCGATATTGAGCGCGAAAGCCGTTTTCCCCATCGACGGACGACCGGCGACGATGATCAGGTCGCCCGGCTGGAAACCGGAGGTCTTCTGGTCAAGATCGAGGAAACCCGTCGGCACGCCGGTGATGTCGGAAGGATTGTCGCGATCGTGCAGTTCCTGGATGCGCTCGACAACCTGGGTCAGCAGCGGATTGATATGCACGAAACCTTCGGCGTGACCGGCGCCGGCTTCGGCGATCTTGAAGATTTTCGATTCGGCCTCGTCGAGCAGGGAGGCCGCATCCCGGCCCAGCGGATTCAACGCATCGGACGCAATTTCGTCGGCCGTCGCCACCAGTTGCCGGAGCACCGCACGCTCACGGACGATTTCCGCGTAACGCCGGATATTCGCCGCTGACGGCGTATTCGCCGCCAGCTCGCCAAGATAGGCAAGTCCACCAGTCTGGTCGTTTTCGCCAGCGGCATCCAGCGCCTCGGCGACCGTCACCACATCGGCCGGTTTCGCCTTCTCGAGCAGGTTGCGGATTTGCCGAAAAATCCGCCGATGCTCGTCGCGATAGAAATCACTCTCGGCGACCTGATCGCCGATGCGGTCCCAGGCATTGTTGTCGAGCAGCAGGCCACCGAGGATCGACTGTTCGGCCTCGATCGAATGCGGCGGGACGCGCAAGGTATCGAGTACGGGATCGGCGGCCCGGGACTTGTTCTGTCGCTGGTTCATGGTGTTCTGCAATCGGCATCGGGGGCCGCCATTATAAGCTGCCCCCCTGCCACATCACCCGACATGCGGGTCCGCACCGGGTGGTTAAAGAAGTTGCAGTCATGAGTGACGAGCCCCCCCCAAGTCGATCAAAGTAGGCGATCGTCAGTATCGAATCGATCAGCCGGCAGCCATTTCGCCACCAACTGCGAGCGCTTCCCGCCGCCCGGCGCGCCACGGTTTCTGAGGCGTCCAGCGCTTTCGACTCCCGATACATCGAAACCTCACGTTGCCTGTGCATGAGTCGAATCGCCCGCAACCGGTGTCGCATCCACTCGTCCAGCGTACGCCAGACTCTCGGCGTTTGCGATAACCGGAAACTGGCTATCCACCCCGGCACATAGGAACGCAGCGCTTCAACAACTTCCAGCATGTCGATCCGTCACCGTCGGAATGCCCTGCTCACACTCGCCTCCGTCCGCTACCGGTCCCCGCCCCGGTTTCCCAGGCGTCTGACGCAAGACTTCACGCATCGACATGGCGTAGCACATTCCTTCTCGGCTAACTCTTCAGCTTGATCACGAGAGCCTCGGGGTCCATTGACCACTCGCCCTGCTCGGCAACGCCTTCTATCCGGTTCTCGTCCATCGGCTCGCGGATACGATCCACGCTCGGTCGCCCTCACGCAGTTGCACTTCACTGCGTTCGCGGTGATCGACTCACGGCGGAACTTGCACCCGATCGAATGGCCCATGCTGGGCGCACAAAGAGAAGGCCCGACAGGTTTCCCTGCCGGGCCGGATTCGGTCGTCACCCGAAGGTGACACCTTATTGTAGCAACGGCTCTCACCCCGGAAAGCTACATGGCGTTATTCTACGCATTCCGGATAGAGAACAGCAAATCATGAGCGCGACATACACCATTGGTCTGGACATTGGCATCGCATCGGTCGGCTGGTGCGTTCTTGGTGAAACCCACATCATCGACCTGGGCGTGCGCGCCTTCGATAAGGCCGAAACGGCCAAGGAAGGGGAATCGCTGAACCTCGCCCGACGCAATGCGCGCCTGATGCGGCGGCGCTTGTTCCGGCGAGCATGGCGGCTGAAAAAGCTGGCCCGCCTGTTAAAAAGTGAAGGTCTGATCGCCGACGCCAAGGCATTCCAGCCCGAACACGCTTTTACCCATTCGCTCTGGCAATTGCGCGTTGACGGCCTCGACCGCCGCCTGAACGACGAAGAATGGGCACGCGTCATCTACCATCTCAGCAAACACCGGGGCTTCCACTGGATCAGCCGCGCCGAAGCAAAGCAAGCCGAGGGCGACAGCAAGAGCGAAGGCGGCAAGGTCAAACAGGGGCTCGCCGGCACCGCCAAATTGATGACGGAAAAAGGTTATCGCAGTGCGGCCGAAATGGTGTTGGGCGAATTTCCTGATGCGCAACGCAACAAGCAGGGCGAATACACCAAAGCTCTGGCGCGGGAACTGCTTGCCAAAGAACTGGCCCTGCTCTTCGAAAAACAACGAGAACTCGGCAATCCCCACGCATCAAGTGCGCTGCAAACCGCCATCCTCGGCAACGGCGACAAGAAGAGCGGATTGTTCTGGCAGCAAAAACCGGCCCTCGCCGGGGCCGACCTGCTCAAGATGCTCGGCACCTGCACCTTCGAAAAAGGTGAATACCGCGCCCCGAAAGCCAGTTTCACCGCCGAACGCCACATCTGGCTGACGCGCCTGAACAATCTGCGCATCGTCACCGATGGCGTCACCCGCCAACTGACCGAACAGGAACGCCAACTCTGCCTGCCCTTGCCTTACCAACAAGCCGGCGACCTGACCTACAAGCAACTCGGCACGGCGCTGACCAAAGCCGGGCTGCTGGAAGCCGGCAGCTTCAAATTCACCGGTCTCGCCTACCCCACCGAAGCGCAAAAGGCTGAAGGCAAGGCGAAAGACCCGGAATCCGCTACGCTGATCAAAATCCCGGCCTGGCAGGAACTGCGTCAAACGCTGAGCAAGGCCGGCCTCGACGACGAATGGAAAAAACTCTCGGGCGATGCGCTCTGCGGTCAACCGGAAAACTTCGACCAAATTGCTTGGGTGCTCAGTGTCCACAAGGACGACGACGAAGTCCGCGCCGAACTCGCCAAGCTGCCGCTCCCCAACCGCGACGCGCTCATCGACGCCCTGCTCAACATCCGCTTCGACAAATTCCACGCCCTGTCGCTGAAAGCCCTGCGCGCCATCGTCCCGCCCATGGAAAAGGGGCTGCGCTACGACGAGGCCTGCGTCGAGGCCGGCTATCACCACAGCCAGTTGCACAAGGTCGGCGAAAGCGAACACAAATATCTGCCGCCGCTCTACGCCGGACGCGACCAGGACGGCCGCATGCGCTTCGCCGAAGATGCCGACATCCCGCGTAACCCCGTTGTTCTGCGTTCGCTGAATCAGGCGCGCAAGGTGGTCAATGCCATCATCCGCCGCCATGGTTCGCCGGCTGCGGTCCACATCGAAATGGCCCGCGATCTCTCGCGCCCCCTCGACGAGCGCAACAAGATCAAGAAGGAGCAGGACGAATACCAGGCACGGAATCAACGCGACCGGGAACAGTTCATCGAATTGTTCGGTCATCCCCCCAAAAGCCTTGAGTTCGAAAAATGGCGCCTGTACCGGGAGCAGAACGGACAATGTGTTTACTCGCAGAAGCCGCTGGCGCCGTCAGGCAACGTTGCCGAAATCTTCCTCGAAGGCTCCACCGAAATCGACCATGCCCTGCCCTACTCGCGCAGTTTCGACGACAGCAAGAACAACAAGGTGCTGGTCCTGACCCGCGAAAACCGCGACAAGGGCAATCGCACGCCTTACGAGTATCTGGGCGGCGCCGAAAACAGCGAACGCTGGCAACGCTACGTTGCCTTTGTCGAGGCGAACAAAGCGTATCGACTGGCCAAACGCACCCGGCTGCTGCGCAAGGATTTCGGCGCAAAAGAATCCGGGGAATTCCGCGAGCGCAACCTGAACGACACCCGCTACATCTCCCGCTTCTTCAAGAACTACATCGAACAACACCTGAAACTTGCCAATGGCAGCGAAGCCAAACGCTGCGTCGTCGTCAGCGGCCAACTGACCAATTTCCTGCGCGCCCGCTGGGGATTGCTCAAAGTGCGTTCCGACAGCGACCGTCACCATGCACTCGATGCGGCCGTTGTCGCGGCCTGTAGTCACAGCATGGTTCAACGCCTGTCCAATTACTCGCGCACCCGAGAACTGGAACAAGTCCGTGATGGCTTCGTTGATATCGAAACCGGCGAAATCGTCAATCCAGCCATGCATCAGCAACTGCGCGAACATTTCCCCGATCCGTGGCCCTACTTCCGGCACGAACTCGAAGCCCGCCTGAAGATCGACTCTCCCGAACTGCTACGCGAAGAAATGGCACGGCTGGGCAGCTACTCTGAGGAAGAACTCGCAACACTAAAGCCTCTATTCGTTTCCCGTGCGCCGCAACGTCGTAATGGCGGCGCGGCACATAGGGACACCATCTACGGCCAACCGGAGAGAATGAAAAGAACAGGCGGTGTCACTCAAAAAGTGCCGCTCTCGAGCCTGACGCTGAAAGACCTTGATTCGCTCGTCGATCCGCACCGGAACGTAAAACTGTACGAGGCTATCGCCAAACGCCTCGAAGCCCATGGCGGCAAAGGCGACAAAGCTTTCCCATCATCCAACCCGTTACGCAAGCCGGACAAGGAAGGCAACGAGACCGGCCCCATCGTTCGCACCGTCACCAAGGTCATCGACAAGCTGTCCGGTATCCCGGTACGCGGCGGCATCGCCAAGAACGACACCATGCTGCGGGTGGATGTCTTCACCAAAGCCGGCAAATTCCACCTGGTACCGGTTTATGTGCATCACCGTGTGACTGGGCTGCCGAATCGGGCGATTGTTCAGGCTAAGGACGAAGAAGAATGGACGCTGATCGATGAGAGTTTTGAATGGTGCTTCTCGCTGTATCCAAACGATCTCTTGCAAGTAACCCAAAGAAGCGGTGAAACAGTATTCGGCTATTACCGAGGCTGCCATAGCGGGACAGGCGCACTCAACATTGCTCTACACGACAGATTTGCTTTCGGAGAAAAAACCACCAGTCTGGCCTGTTTCAAAAAGGATCCAAACAAACCTATACCAAACGACAAGCTCGGACTGATTGAGGGTGTTGGCGTAAAGATGGCAGCAAAGCTGGAGAAATTCCACGTCGATACCCTCGGCAACATCTACCCCGCCCCGCCGGAGAAACGTCGTGGGCTGGCGTAGTGTGATGATCTCCCGTCCGGCCAAGCTGCGCCGGGAGCATTTCTCCCTGGCCATCGAGCAGGAGCAGACCGCCTTTGTCCCCTTCGAGGACATCGCCATCATTGTCCTCAACCATCGCGAAATCCAGCTCACCCACCCGGTCCTCTCGGCCTGTGCCGATTACGGCATTGGCCTCTACGCCACCGGTGACAACCACCAGCCCAATGGCGTTTTCCTGCCGTTTCTCGCGCACTCCCGCACCACGCGCCTGATGCGCAAACAGATGGACATTCCCCGCCCCCTGGCCAAACAAGCGTGGGCCAACATCGTTCGACGCAAGATCGAAAACCAGACAGCCGTTCTTCGTTTTTGCGCGAAAAACGGTGTTGACCGCATGGATTCCTACGCCCGGCGCGTGCGTTCAGGTGACACGGAAAACCTCGAAGGTCAGGCCGCCGCCTTCTATTTCACCCAACTCTTCGGCCAGGGTTTTTGTCGTGCCGAAGAACGCTGGGTCAATGCCGCACTCGATTATGGCTATGCGGTCCTGCGCGGCGCCATCGCCCGGGGACTGGTTGCCCACGGCATGCACCCGCCCATCGGCCTCTTTCATGCCAGCGAACAAAACGCCTTCAATCTGGCCGACGACCTGATCGAACCCTTCCGCCCCCTGGTCGACCTGCACGTCGCCAAGAACCCGGCTTTCACCGAAGGCGATCTCAGCCCGCAGGACAAGGCAGAACTGGTCGCCTTGCTCAACGTAGATGTCGGCATGCCGCAAGGCAAGATGTCTGCACTTTCCGCCATCGAATACGCGGTCGAGAGCCTTGCCCGGCTATTCGAGGAGGGCAACAGCGAACTCGAACTTCCAGCCTTGATCGGCTTGCAGGCCCACCGGCTGGAATGCTGAGGCATGGGACTGGAGACACGACGCTTCATGCGACTCATCGTCTTCTTCGATCTGCCCATGGTCACCAAGACCGAAAAACGCGCCTACGTCCAGTTTCGCCGTTTCCTGCTCAATGACGGCTACGACATGATCCAGTGGTCCGTCTACGCCCGCTTGCTGAACGGCAACGACGACCACGAAAAACACCTCAAACGCCTGATCGACAGCCTCCCGCCCGCCGGCTCCATTCGCTGCATGACCGTCACGGAAAAACAGTTCGCCGGCATTCGCCTGCTGGTCGGCATGCCGCTTTTTCAGGAAAAAAAGGTTCCGGCGAACCAGATGCTGCTGTTCTGACGCAAATTTGCATGAAAAAAATTCCCGCCCAGCTAAGCCGGGCGGGAATTTCGGTTTGGTCGATTGTAGCTTTCCGGGGTGAGAGAGGGAGCTACAACTAGCGGGTCAGGCCGTTGATGACGAAGCGGATTGTAGCTTTCCGGGGTGAGAGAGGGAGCTACAACCCCTGCACACCATAGATCGTTGGCGGAACGATTGTAGCTTTCCGGGGTGAGAGAGGGAGCTACAACGCGCGATGCCACCGCGCAAGGTGCGCAGGCATTGTAGCTTTCCGGGGTGAGAGAGGGAGCTACAACGACGACGGCGTCCTGCTGCGCAAGTACGTCATTGTAGCTTTCCGGGGTGAGAGAGGGAGCTACAACTCCAGGGTAACAATAAGGGTCATATGCCTTATTGTAGCTTTCCGGGGTGAGAGAGGGAGCTACAACACAACCTGACCGAGGGGCGCGATGCGACAGATTGTAGCTTTCCGGGGTGAGAGAGGGAGCTACAACCATGATTTGATCTCCTGTTATTTGCTGGTCATTGTAGCTTTCCGGGGTGAGAGAGGGAGCTACAACTTGCCCGGATACAGAGCCAAAGAATGGTGGATTGTAGCTTTCCGGGGTGAGAGAGGGAGCTACAACGCTGTCGGGATGATGGCTTTCAGTTGCATGATTGTAGCTTTCCGGGGTGAGAGAGGGAGCTACAACGCAAAACGAAACGCACCAAAAACCGCGATTATTGTAGCTTTCCGGGGTGAGAGAGGGAGCTACAACCCGGCCATTCCTCGGCCTCTCGTCCGACGAATTGTAGCTTTCCGGGGTGAGAGAGGGAGCTACAACCTGGATTCCCGCCCAGCCCGTCAGCCTCAAATTGTAGCTTTCCGGGGTGAGAGAGGGAGCTACAACCCATGAAGAGGCGACCCAAGGGTCACCCCTTCACAGGTGCCGCTCTCGCGGCGTCTACAAAAATGGGGCTTCCTCTTTGTGAGCCACGAAACGAGCTGTTCCGTTGCGCTCCATCCTTGAACACCTGTCCAGAAAATGAGCGGGCAGTGCTACCGTCCGGAGCGCCCTCCGGCCCCTCCTCCGCTGCTTGAAACGCCGGTCCAGCAAGGCTTCCCGCCAAAACACCCGATACCTCGCAGCGGCTGGCACGGGCTTCGCACTAAAGGCCGCGCCACACCATCGCCTGGCGATGGCGACGGGGGAATGCCGGCGGGTCGGGAGCCCGCACGGCACACATCAATGCAAATCACCTGGAGACAATCCATGACCAAAAAAATCATCGCGCTGGCCATCGCGGCCGCCGCTTCGGCGGGCGCCCTGGCCCAGAGCAATGTCACCATCTACGGCAACGTCGATATGGGCTGGATGCACCGCAGCGGCGACAACGGCGCGGTCGCCCCGAGCAAGTCGCAAAACGCCGTGCAGAGCGCCGGTTCGCAAAGCCACATCGGCTTCAAGGGCACGGAAGACCTCGGCAACGGCATCAAGGCGCTGTTCGACCTGCAATACCGGATCAATCCCGACATCGGCACCGGCCCGACCCAGGCCGGGCACCAGTTCATCGGCGTCACCGGCGGCTTCGGCACCGTCGTCGCCGGCTACCTCGACGGCCTGCGCTACGGCATCTACGGCAAGTACAACCCGTTCGGCAACTACTCGGTCGGCAACTTCGCCTCGATGACCACCCAGTACGACCGCGCGTCCAACGCTGTGGCCTACGTCTCGCCGGCCTTCAATGGCTTCACCCTGATCCTGGCGACGGCGACCAACACCCAGGGCGACGAAGGCAGCCTGAACGGCGTCCATACCGTCGGCGGCGTCGCCAACGGCGGCAACAACGGCGACGACCGCCTGTTCTCCGCCAACCTAATCTACGCCAACGGCCCGCTCAGCGTCGATCTCGACTACGAGACCACGAAGGCCGTCGGCTACTCCAACAGCCGCCTCTACGTGCTGACCGGCGGCGCTTCCTACGATTTCGGCCCGATCAAGGTCTCCGGCGTCTACGACGTCATCAAGGGCGACCCGAACTCGCTGATCGGCGGCAACATCGACCTCGACGCCGCCACGCCGGGCAACCAGAACCTGGGCGGCCTCGCCGCCGGCCAGGAATACGACCGCCGCAACTGGTTCATCGGCGCCGAAATCCCCTTCGGCAAGCTGAAGGCACTGGCCAGCTACGGCCAGGTCAAGGACCGCACGCTGAACGACGCCGACGCCCGCAAATGGGCAATCGGCGCCCGCTATTCGCTGTCCAAGCGGACCGAACTCTACGCCGACTACGCGCAGATCCGGAACGACGACAACGCCGGCTTCACCATCAACCCGATGGGCAACTCGCTCGGCCTCAGCGGCGTCGGCGTCAAGGGCTTCGCCATGGGGATGAAGCACAGCTTCTGACCCCGCCCCGACGCGCCGCAACAACGGCGCTTCGGACCTGCTTTTCTTGCGTCAGATGCTTCAGCATCTTTTCGGGGCGTCCTGCGGGACGCCCTGTTTTTCAAAAATCCTTCTTCCCGTCGAGCCGCTGTCCCCACCAGGGGCGATACCACTGCCCGCGGCTGTTGGCCTCGCGGTCGATGCGGGCGGGGTCCTGAATTTCCGCTGGCTGCGGGTTGGGCAGGATCAGCATGGCGCGAGCGGCGTCGGGGTCGCGGCTGGAGATATAGAGGACCGGGTGGCGGCGCTGGTTGGCGGCGTAGGCGGCGAGCAGCAGGGTGTAATTGACGGTGTTGGCGCCCAGTTCGTCGAACACCGCCGGCAGGTCGATGGCGTCGCGGTGCAGGTCGTAATCCGGCAGCAGGTCGTGCAACGCGGCGCCGGTATCGGCCAGGCGCTGCGCCGCAGCCGGCGTGTAACGACCGCAGTCGCGGGCGACGGTGCCGATCGCCGTCGGCGCGATGCCGGCGCTGGCGCAGGCCTGTTCGACTGCCAGGCGCAAGGCGGTAACGCGCGGCGACTCGCCCTTGACCTTGTCCACCGACTTCACCGGCACGACGGCCGGCGCGGTGAAGTAAGCCAGCGCCGAGCGCCCGCTGACAAAGCCTGGATGCGCCAGCATCAGCAGCACCGCAGCCTCGTTCGGCAATTTGTACTTTGGCCAACTCGGCGCATCGACAGTACCCAGCCAGATGACCTTGGCCTCCGGCGTCGCGATCTTGCCCAGACCGGCTTCCAGCGTGGTCCACCCGGCGTTGCCGGAGGCCAGGGTAAAGCTGCCGGGACGGGTGTTTTCGCCGAAGGCGAGATAGGCGGTATGCCAAAGCTCCCAGGCTTTCTCTGGCGTGCGCTCCGCAGTGAATCCAGCGACGATGTGCAACTGCTTCATCCGCACGTCGTTCCACAGGAACTGGTGGTAGCCACCATAGGCCGTCTCGTTATAGTAGCTAACAGTAAAGGAGAAACTGACGGTCAAAGTAGTAAGCAGGTTTTCTTCAGCCTGATACTTGGGCATATGACTTGATCCCGTTACCCCCTTGTAGATTTTTGGAGGAGCGTCTTCCGGCTTGAGGGCAAGCATGGTTGGAAGATAGTGTTCCAGCGGGTATCTGGGTGCCAGCAAAGGCGATATCAAACTGGCTCCAACCAGTTGAGCAACCGCTCCTGTCGGCCAGTCCGGCTTGACGGCGGCAGGCGCCGACTTGGCAGCAGCAAGCGCCGGGCGGTTGAATCCGAGGAAATCGAGTAATCCCATGCTCAGGACTCCGGTCAAGAATTGGCGGCGGCTCTTCATCGCAGCAGGCCAAAGAAATTCTGTTGGCGCTCGTTCGAAATATCGGTGTTGGCCACCATGTGCGCGTGGTTGTAGGTGTATTGAACTTGATGGCTCTTGAACAAGCCGAGTTTCCAATAATGTTTAAAGCCTTCCGTATCCAGTCTTGAATCTTCCATGTACATCCAGTGTGCAAAGCGACGAAACTGATTCATGTCTTCCGCCGTAATCTTGCACGGATCAACAATTCCAACCGCGACATCGTAGGCAACGACCTCCGCCGAATGCTCAGGGTTGGTCAGGATGGTGCTGTGATCCGTGGCGTTGGGACTTTCCGACAGGTAGCGCTTCATCATCGCCCGCTCGTCTTCTGGGGTATCGCCGATTTCGCCACGCCGCTTGGCGGCTTCGAGGCGGGCCCGGGTTTCGAATTCCCACTGTTTTTCGGTCTCACTGTTCCCCTTCGGCAGGGCTTCCTGCTCCAGGTTTTCCGGCAGAATGTCCTGCCATTTTTCCCGGTTTGCCGGATCCAGTGCATTGGGGACAGGATCCTTGCCTTCATCGAACTTGGCTGATTTATCGCCGTAGCGCAGGGAATGCGGCGTTACCGGCTTGGGCAGGACCGGGGCAGTGATCGGAATCTCCCAGTCCTCTTTGGGAGGTTTATTGATCGGGACATCGACCAGACGCGATGCCGGCCAGATGAAGATCGAGGTCAACACGGTCAGGATGCGGGAAACAAAGCCCTGATTGTGGTTCAGGCTGAGCACGTAACGCATGTTCGGCGGATCGGGGTTCCAGAACTGGTTGGGGTCGTGGTTGTGCTTGATGTAGTGGTAGCGCTGCCAGGCTTCGCAACCGACGGCAAAGGGCGGCGATTGATTGCCTCCGGCCTGCGCCCAGACCCGCTGGTAAATCTTGCCCTCCCCCTTCACGGCATCGATGTCCTCATCGCGCAAGCCTTTCCAGCCGATGCCCTGGATCGGGGTGACGCCGATCAACTGGTCGTGCGGATTGCAGTACAGGAAAACCTTGCCGCGATTGTCGCGATCCTTGCCCGCTTCGGGTTTGCGACGAGCAGCGTCCTTGTCAGGAAATTTTTCCATCTGGAACAAGGGGGTCTGGCTTTCGACATCCTTGCAGCCCATGATCCGGTTGATCTCTTCCAGTGACTGGCCCTTGCCAGCCCGTTTGGCCACCCCATCGAGAAAGCGCTTGAAGGTATCCTTGCGGGCCGTAGCCGTGACATGGCCGAATTCGCCGAAGCCGCCAGGTTGCTTGGCGACGACGATTTCCTCGGTGCCGGGCGACTCCAGGTTGTAAGGCGGATTGCTCATGATGTAGGTATCGGCAATGAAGGATTCATCCTCCTTCATGCCGAGCATGGCAGCCCCCAGCGCGATCATGTTGCCCTGGCTGTGACAGATCACGGTGATCGGGCAATCGGCCTGCTTGGCGCGAATGGCCTTGATCAGTTCCTTGAGGCGGTGCGAGGCATGCGCGTAGTAGGCGCGCGGCGGGCAGGCATAAATCTCCCGGCCGTCGACCGGAAACATGTTGAGGTAGAGCCACCAGAACACCCGGTCGTCCATGCCGACACCCCACATGTAAGGCAAGGCGCTCGTGCCGTTCTGGAAAGGGCCGCCGCCCCAGGCGTCCATTTCGTTGAGCCAGATGAAGCCGGTCTGCTTGTATTCCTTGTTTTCATCGATGGCATTGGGGTCACTCTTGTCCTCGCCGGCCAGCTTGTAGCCCCAGCGGAAACGGATGATGGGCGAGCGTCCGGCATCCTTGACGAAGTTCTCGCCATCAAGAGTATCGTTCAGTTTCCCGCCAGCCAGGATTTCCGGTTCGTAGGTGGCCTTTTCCAATGGCCACGCGAAATCCTGCGAGCCATTCAGACCGAGTCGCTTGTTGAGCCCCTCGATCAATCCCTCCTCGGTTTGCTCATACCATTCGCCATCGGAATTGACGCCGTGCACGAAGATGATGATGCCCGGCAGGCAAGCCTTATAGACGTGAGCCTTGTGCATGCCTTCGCATACAGTCAGGTCGCGGGAAAGGATATCAGCCGAATTTTCCATAGGTTCAATCCGAAAGTAAGGCGATGGTCGTGATCAGCAGCGCGTCTGACTCGACCAGTTCGGTTTCGCCCTGCTCATTGCTGATCCCCTCGACGACGCGACCGTCGCTCAGGCTGATGCGGTATTTCTGGCGGGCAATCGGTTCGCCGTCGGTGGCACGGTGAATGATGTACTGGCGCTTGAAATCGCCGGTTTGTATGAATTCGGGCAAGGCATAGCCGATCCCCTCCGGCCCACTGAACTTCTTCTGGCTCGCATGCACCGTGATCGTCCCCGGACACTGCACGGTGATCCCGCCGTCGATGGTGATGCTGGCGCCGCCCTTCACCGCCAGATGAATCTTCTTCGCCGCCGCGAAGTCGACGTGGGCATTCGCCGAGACGATCTTCAGGTCCTGCTTGGCCTGGAACTTCATTTCATCGCTTTGCGCCTGCAGGTCGATATCGTCTTTGGCGGCGATCAGTTTGATGCCGGTGTTGCCTTCGCCGGGGCGGATGGCGCCAGCGACGAGGCCGATGGCCTGGCCGGTGTGGATTCTGGCCTTGCCGGCGATGGCGAGGTTGCTGTCTTCGCCGCTCTCGAAGGTGGTGGTTTCGTCGTTGGCGTATTGCAGGTTCTGCCCGGCGATGTGGGCGAAGTTGGCGCGGGCAGCTTGCAGGATCGCCGGGTCGGTCGGGTGCGGGCGTTTGTCGGTGTCAGCCGTCGTGGTCTTGGCCTGGGCGTCGGCGCTGGCCTGGTTTTCATCTTTGGCGTCGACCATGCCGCTGGCGACGGTGTGCAGGGCCTTGATCGGCGCGGCTTGTTGGTCGATGGCGCTTTGTTCGGCGGCGTTGCTGCCGATGGCGCTGGACAGTTCGACGGTGCGGTGGGTCTTGGCGGCCTGGCTGAGGGTGCGGGCCAGGGTGTCGGCTTGTCTGAGCAGGGCCATGCCGGGGGCGAAGTCGCCGGCCGGGGTGCCGGGGGTGGCGAGCGGCCAGGTGCTCATCAGTACGCCGCGCCCGCCGCGCAGCGCGCCCCAGGCGTCGGTCCGGAGTTCGACGCCGGTGCCGCGGAAGCTGCCACGGTAGTTGTCGGCCTGGTGGATGAGGTGGCCGAGGTTGAGTTCGCTGCTGTGCTGGGTGCTCTTGAGCTGGATGCGTTGCTGGCGGTCGCTGTCGTCCAGCACTAGCTGGTTGTATCCCTGGCCGCCGAATTCCTTGCTCTTGAAGCCGCCGAGCGCGGCCGGGTGGCGGTGACTGTGGCTGGCGCCGCCGTGCCAGGCGGGGCTGTTGCCGCCGGCGAGGTTGCCCTGGCCGGCCGGGCGGTGGTCGGTGGCGGGGTCGAAGACGCTGGCGTCGCTTTCGCCCGGGCGGCCGCCCGGGGTGGCGGGGACGCCGCCGGCGCCCTTGCCGTTGTAGAGGGCGCCGAGGACGTAGGGGCGGTCCATGTCGCCGTTGAGGAAGTCGATCAGCACTTCCTGGCCGATCCGTGGCAGCCATTGCCAGCCCATGCCAGGGCCGGCCTGACGTTGCAGGACGCGCATCCAGCAACTGTCGCGGTCGTCCGGCCGTTCGGCTTGTTGCCAGGGGAAGCGGATCTTGATCCGGCCGTAGCGGTCGCACCAGATTTCGTCGGCGCCATTCGGGCTCTGCTCGCCGTTGGGGCCGACGACGGTGGCTGTCATCGGGCCGGGGGCGGTGGGGCGCGGGTTGAGGCGCAGGCCGGTGTCGTCGGTGAGCGCCGGCCGCCAGGGGAGATCGGCGTGCAGGCCGGTGAAGCTGTTGCCGTAGCCGCGTTCGCGGGCGAGTTCGAGGAGTTCGGCGGGGAGGCGTTCGGGGGCGGCGATTGGTTCGACGGTGTCGCCACCGGAGAGCGGGTCGTCCTGGCCGAGGTTCTGCGGGAGGCGCAGGCGTTCGGCGAGGCGGGCCATGGCGGCGGCGGTCAGGTTGTTGATGCCGGCGTGGTTCACTTCGCAGACCAGGTAGCGGTGATCGCCAGTACGCGGCAGGTCGCCGATGGCGATCCAGGTGCCGGCGGAGAGGCTACGCACGGTGCCGCGGCCGAGCCAGGTGAGGTAGCGGGCTTCGTGCGCTTCCATCGTCAGCCGCCCGTAGCGTTCGGCTTCGGCCAGGCTGGCGAAGGCGTAGGGGCCGGCATCGTCGTAGTTCTCGAGAAGCGGCGCATGCGGCCCCCCGACCGGCTGCACGGTCGGCACGCTGGCGGCAATGGCGCGCTTGGCCTTGTAGTCGTGCGAGAGCAGCGTGGTTTTGGCGGCGAGCAGGCGGCGGTGTTCGCCGAAGGCGAGGATGGCGTCCTGGGCTTCCTGCGAGTCGCTGCGGTGGTAGCGCAGGCCGCTGGCGGACACCGGGTCCTGCGGCAGCAGGCGGCTGTCGGCGAAGATCGTCAGGCGGTGGCCGCCGGGCGCCGCGTCGTCGGCTTCGACGCGCCAGCCCAGGCCTTCCTCGGCGAGCAGGCGGGAGACGAACTGGTAGTCGGATTCGTTGTACTGCACGCAGTAGCTGCGCGGCCGGGTGTCGGCGAGGAAGCCGGCGACCTCGTCGGCCCATTGCCAGGCGGCGACGTCGGCGTAGTCGGCGAACACGGTGTCGACGATGTCGACCACGGTGCGTTCCTGAAAAACCCGGTGATGGCGGCCGCGCGAGGTGAGCCAGAGCCAGGGGATGACGATCAGCCGGTAACGCCCGAAACCGCCGTCGGCGTCGAGCGTCGCCGCCCAGCGCACGTAGCCGTGGCGCTTGTAGGTGCTGCCGTCGGCCAGCCGGACCTCAAGTGCCAGCGCCTTGCCGAGGAAACGCGACTGGCCGAGCCGGGCATCCGGCGCGACGAGGTCGATGACGTACTCGAAGCCGCCCGACAGGCTCTCCCGCCCCCACCAGCATTCGACTTCCAGCTGCGGCATCCCCTCGTCCCGCCAGGACAGCGCATACAGGCGCGTGTCGCTCGAGAACAGGTTGCGCACGAGGTCGATGGACATGGCGGTGACGGCGGAATGGGAAGCCGGAAGGATAGCGAAGATGATGTCATGTGACAATGGAATACACGACACCAGCAGCCATCGGGACAAGAAAGCCCTGCTCCCGAAAGGCGTCGACACGCCCGGACAACGCACCATCCTGAACCGCCGCAAGCGTATCTCTCCCCGGATTGGGGCATCGCGACGGCAGGCCGGATATCCACCGAGCGATAAACATTATCTTTAAAAACAATAAGCAACGAAGAAAATCCAGCGCAAAAACGACCTGGCACACCGCGTGCTTTAAAGCTGTAACCGGTCTGACCGGTCTGAACGGAAGAAACCCATGCCCAGCGTCTCGAACATCGCCGCCCAAACCCTGCAACGCCGCATTCTCGACGGCGATTACGCGCCCGGCGCCGCCCTGCCCGGCCAGCGCGAACTGGCCGAGAGCCTGGGCATCAGCCGCGCTTCCTTGCGTGAGGCGATCTCCATGCTGGAAGCCCTCGGCCTACTGCGCTCCTTCGCCGGCAAGGGGGTTTTCGTTACCGCCGGCGCGCCGGCCGACGTTGCCAACCTGCCGAGCGGACCGAACGCGATGCCGCCGGACGCCATCTTCCAGATGCGTTTCGTCATCGAACCGGCCAACGCCGCCCTCGCCGCCCGCCGCCGCGACGCCGACGGCATCGCCGCGCTGCGCGAGTGCCAGAGCGAGATGCAGCGCGCGCTTGGCGCCAGCGACCTGGTCACCGCCGCCGACTGCGACCTGCGCTTCCACCTGGCGCTCGCCGAGCTTTCCGGCAACCCGGCGCTGGCAGCGATCACCCAGCATTTCCAGGCCCAGCTCGCCTACAGCCTGCGCCTGCCCTTCGCCGACAGCAGCCACATCTGGCAGCCGGCCGACGAGCACGCCGCCATCCTCTCCGCCGTCGCCGCCGGCAATGCCGCCAGCGCGCGCAAGGCGATGCAGCAGCACCTGCTTTCCGCCGCCGGCCGTGTCGGCATCCGCTTCGTCCAACCTTGATTTCCCACCCATCCAGGAGCCTCGCCATGCAGAAACGTCAATTCCTCAAGTCCCTCGTCGCCGCCTCGCTGCTCGCCGGCGGCATCGGCCTCGCCCAGGCCGACGTCCTGGCCGACGCCATGAAGAACGGCGTGCTGCGCGTCGCCGTGCCGCAGGACTTCCCGCCCTTCGGTACCGTCGGCCCCGACCTCAAGCCGCGCGGCTACGACATCGACGTCGCCAACCTGATCGGCCGCGAACTCAAGCTGAAGGTGGAAATCATCCCGGTCAGCAGCACCAACCGCATTCCCTACCTGACCACCGGCAAGGCCGATCTGGTCATCTCCAGCCTGGGCAAGAACCCGGACCGCGAGAAGGTGATTGACTTCTCGATCGCCTACGCCCCGTTCTTCAACGGCATCTTCGGGCCGACCGACGTCGCCATCAAGGCGGCCGCCGACACCGCCGGCAAGACCGTCGGCGTCACCCGCGGCTCGGTCGAGGACCTGGAATTCAGCAAGATCGCCCCGGCCAGCGTCAACATCAAGCGTTTCGAGGACAACAACGCGACCATCTCGGCCTACCTCTCCGGCCAGGTGCAACTGATCGCCACCGGCAACGTCGTCGCCGCCGCGGTCAACGAGCGCACCAAGATCCGCCGTCTGGACACCAAGTTCCTGATCAAGAATTCGCCCTGCTACGTCGGCGTGAACAAGGGCGAAGCCGCCATGCTGGCCAAGGTCAACGAGATCGTCGGCAAGCTCAAGGCCAACGGCGAACTGAACCAGGTTTCGCAACGCTGGCTGCAAGCCCCGCTGCCGGCCGGTCTCTGATAACCCACTGGGCGCCGCCCGCGGGCGGCGCCGGAGGATAGCCGATGGCTTACGCATTCGATTTCGCTTCCGTGCTCGAATACCGCGAGGTACTCGTCGACGGCACCCTGAAGACGCTGGCGCTGACTGCCATCGGCACCGTCTGCGGGCTCGCCGTCGGCATCCTCGGCGCGGTGTCGCGGGCCTGGAAGCTCGCCCCCTTCGACCGGCTGTTCGCGGTCTATGTCGAGGCGATCCGCAACACCCCCTTCCTCGTCCAGCTCTTCTTCATCTTCTTCGGCCTGCCCTCGCTCGGCGTGCAGATCAACGAATGGCAGGCGGCGATCCTCGCCGTCGTCGTCAATCTCGGCGCCTACACCACCGAGATCATCCGCGCCGGCATCGAAGCGACGCCCAAGGGGCAGATCGAGGCGGCACAGTCGCTGGCCATGAGCCGGGCGCAGATCTTCCGCCACGTCGTCCTGCCGCCGGCCCTGCTCAAGGTCTGGCCGGCGATCTGCAGCCAGGTGGTGATCGTCATGCTTGGCACCTCGGTCTGTTCGCAGATCGCCGCCGAGGAGCTGACCTTCGCCGCCAACTTCATCCAGTCGCGCAACTTCCGCGCCTTCGAAACCTACTTCGTCGTCACCGCGATCTACTTCCTGCTCGCCATCGCCGTCCGCCAGGTGCTGATCCAGGCCGGCCAGCGACTGATCGCCCGGAGAACGAAATGAACGACATCTCGACCTGGGACATCGCCCGCAACCTGCTCGACGGCGCGCTATGGACCGTCGGCCTCTCGCTGACCGCCTTCGTCCTCGGCGGCATCGCCGGCCTGGCCGTCCTCTTCGCCCGCATCGCCAAGGCCCCGCTGCCGCACCGGCTGGCCAAGGGCTATATCGAGGTCTTCCAGGGCACGCCGCTGCTCATGCAACTGTTCATCATCTTCTTCGGCGGCAGCCTGATCGGCCTCGAAATCTCGCCGTGGATCGCCGCCGCCATCGGCCTGACGCTGTTCACCAGCGCCTACCTCGGCGAAATCTGGCGCGGCTGCGTCGAGTCGATCCCGAAGGGCCAGTGGGAAGCCTCGGCCAGCCTGGCGCTGACCCACGTCGAGCAGATGCGCTACGTGATCCTGCCGCAGGCGCTGCGCATCGCCATCGCGCCGACCGTCGGCTTCTCGGTGCAGGTGGTCAAGGGCACCGCCGTCACCTCGATCATCGGCTTCGTGGAACTGACCAAGACCGGTTCCATGCTCGCCAACGCCACCTATCAGCCCTTCCTCGTCTTCGGCCTCGTCGCACTCGGCTACTTCGCCCTGTGCTACCCGCTTTCCGCCTATTCACGCATCCTCGAAAGGAAAATCCATGGCTCTCGTGCGCATTGACGCCCTGCACAAGCATTTCGGCAGCAACCATGTGCTGCGCGGCATCGACCTCGACATTGAGGAAGGCCAGGTGATCGCCCTGATCGGCCGCAGCGGCTCCGGCAAAAGCACGCTGCTGCGCACCATCAACGGCCTGGAAAGCTTCGACGACGGCTGCATCGAAGTCGACGGCGAACGCATCCACCCGCACGAAACCGACCTGCGCGCGCTGCGCCAGAAGGTCGGCATGGTCTTCCAGCAATTCAACCTCTTCCCGCACCTGACCGCCGGCCAAAACGTCATGCTCGCCACCCGCGTGGTCAAGAAAATGCCCGAATCCGAATCCCGCGACCTGGCCAAAGCGATGCTGCTCAAGGTCGGCCTGCAGGACAAGTTCGACGCCTACCCCGACCAGCTCTCCGGCGGCCAGCAGCAGCGCGTGGCGATTGCCCGCGCGCTGGCCATGCAGCCGCGCGTCCTGCTCTGCGACGAAATCACCTCGGCGCTCGACCCGGAACTGGTCAACGAAGTGCTCGCCGTGGTCAAGAACCTCGCCGCCGAAGGCATAACGCTGATCATGGTGACGCACGAAATGCGCTTCGCGCGCGAAGTCGGCGACAAGCTGGTCTTCATGTACCAGGGCCGCATCCACGAAGCCGGCGACCCGCAGGAATTGTTCGCCAACCCGCAGACGGCGGAGTTGGCTAGTTTTATTGGGTCGATTAATTGAATGGTAGGGTGCTTGCGCTGTCGACTCACGGCGCAAGCAAATCACGAAGAGCTGGGGTGAATCACAATTCAGCCAGGACCTTGTAGGCGCCCGCTTGACGTACGGTTAGGCGACACTTTTACGGGATGGATTTCGCAGCTTCGAGCGCCTTCTCGTATACCTTCATCATTGCCTCAGACTTCCCTGTGAGCTTGTTATTAGCATCTAAGTACTTAAACGTACCATTCAGATCGAGAATGCATAAATGAAATAAAGCTACGTCAAGAAACGTCGATTGAGAGCCAGCAGCACTCAACTTCGTAAATGCTTCAGTCACCTTTGCTTTGGAGGATGCATCAAGCCCTTCGATCTTTTCTAGTGCCTTCCCAAGCTTAAATGCGGCTTCCGAACTGGCATCTATTGTTTTAGAGCCGCTGGCGGTCAGAACGCATCGATTTCCCTCCTTGTCGATAACTGCTGCGCTTGAGTAGGGCGGCCATAGAATAACGGCTCCCGACTCGGCCACCTTTTTCCCATCGTTGCTGACAGTGACCGGTATCTGCTGCTCTGTCTTGACAATCTGCCCGAGCCCAGTGCATCCGGAAGCCATTGCGGCCACACTTAAACCGATGAGTAGTTTGGACTTGCCTACCAAATGAAGTTGATACATGCCCTGTCCTCCAGTTGCTCAGGAAAAAGGTCGCCCGAGCTTCGACCAATTCTGTGTTGTTTAGCACCAACTTGAGGCCTTCCGTCTGATAACGCAAGCACCAGTATTAAAGTGTCCGGGGATGCACTCCAATCTATTTCTCCAATTCGGAAAATCCACGTCGATTCATTCGCTTACAAATCGCCATCTTCTCCTTATCATTTTGATGCTCCGGGCCGAGCTTGCGGGTATCAAGCTCACTCCATTTCCATGCCATATCAAAAAAACACTATTTATTTACGCTGTTAATGAAGCATGTTTCTCTTTCAATCGATAAGATTATTATGGGTTGAAGCCTACCCCTAGTCATACCCCAAATGCATCATCCATACGGATGATCGTGATACGCTGATGTCGCATCGCGGGGGTCTTTAATCAGCGGCGTCTGATGACGCGGGGGAACGCAAAATTGAGCAGCCGGACGATGGGCTAGCGCCCGATACAAGAACCGAGGAAGGATTCGATGCGGCTCAGTCGGCGGAAGCGCCGAGCTGTCGACACGTTCGCCCCAACTGCGCGCTGGGTGCGCATCAGGCGTGGGTGTGTGCCGATTGCACGTTTCTTCACGAGAACAATTTCGGGACTTCGGAATATCTCGATTTCCTGCAGCATTGCCGGGTGATTCGGCAGTATGTCGATCATGGGGCGAGCGCCTTGTTCTCGCCGTATGTGGCGGCATTGCTGGTTTCGCCGGGCGGGCAGGTTCTCGATATCGATGAGCGCTCGGCCAATTTCCTGCGGCGCGGCGGCGCCATCGAGATTCGCCATGGCCATTTCGGGGCGGGCGACCCTGGGTTCAATGGCCTGTTGATGAAGGCGATTGCGCGGGTGGCGCGCGAGGATCAGGCGGAAACCCTGATTTGCCCGAGCGGCGCACCTACGCAGGCGCGCTACACGATCCTGCTGGAGCCGAGCCAGCACGGCGAGCGGCCTTTGCCCGGGCAGACCCGGAACGTTGCCTGCCTGGTGTTCCCGCTCGGCCGACGGCGCATAGCCAGCGCCCGCCAGTTGATGTCGATGTTCGGCCTGTCGGCGGCCGAAGCGCGGCTGGCGCGGGCTTTGTGTCATGGTGAGACATTGGAGGAATACGCCGAGGCCCAGGGAGTCAAGCTGCCGACCGTGAAAACCCAGTTGCGCGCTGTCTTTGGCAAGACCCAGACGGACCGGCAGGTCACCCTGGTTGCCCTGATTTCGGGAATCCCGCCGCTGCGCTGAGCCGCCAGCCTGCCGCCATGCCTTCACGCGGTGCGCGGCTAGCGCTCGATGCGCGAAAGCGGTGCTCCAAAGTGCCGAAAATGGCCGTTTTACCCATGTTGGCAAAGGCGCGCTTATTGCTAAGAGAGCCTGACAACAATTTCGACTAGGGGAAAAGCATGGCCGCGAGTTGTTCCTGGGAATCGATCGACGTGCATCTGTTGCAGGTGCTGCATGCCCTGCTCACCGAATGCAGCGTCTCCAACGCCGCCCGCCGCCTCAACCAGTCGCAGCCGGCGGTGAGCACCGCGTTGCGCCGGCTGCGCGACATCACCGGCGACCAGTTGCTGGTGCGCAGCCGCAACGGCATGACGCCGACCGAGCGCGGCCAGTCGCTGCTCGAACCGGTGCGCATTGCGCTTGCGCAGATCGAGGCCATCGGCCTGCAGCAGGTGCGTTTCGACCCGATGAAGACGAAGCGCGTGTTCAACATCGCCACGCCGGATTACCTGAACGCCATCCTGATCGGCAACATCGTCGCCCACCTGCGCCAGCACGCGCCGCATTCGCAGGTCGTGCTGCATTCCTTCGGCCCCGAGCACGACTACACCAAGGCGCTGGAAACCGGCGAGCTCGACATCGTCATCGGCAACTGGCCGCAGCCGCCCGAGCACCTGCGCCTGGCGCCGCTGTTCGAGGACGACGTCGTCTGCCTGATGCGCAAGCGCCATCCGCTGGCCGGCCACCGGCTGACCGCCGACGACTACCAGAACGCCGAACACCTGGTGCCGACGCCCTACGCCGTCGGCCAGCGCGGCGTCATCGACATGCAACTGGCGCGCGACCGGATCAAGCGCAACGTCGTCGCCAGCGTGCCCTACTTCAACCTGGTGCCCTACGTGCTGCAGCAGGCCGACCTGATCTTTTCGGCGCCGCGCATCTTCGCCGAGCACTGCTGCGCGCTGGGCGATCTTTGCTACGCCGAATCGCCGGTCGAATTTCCGAAGATGCAGTTCTACCTGCTCTGGCACGACCGCACGCACCACGCCGAGGAATGCCGCTGGTTCCGCGAACAGATCGGCGAAGTGATCCGCCGCCGGATCAACCCGGAGGCTGCCGACAGCGCAACGCGCCAGCGCCTGCGCGCCTGAGTTCAGGCGGCGAGCAGCGGGTCGAGACGCAGTTCGGCGATGCGCAGGATCTGCGCCCGCGCTTCGGCGAATTCCTCGTCGTCGCTGCGCTGCAGGCGACGGCGCATGGCGACGATGATGTCCTGGCGACTCAACCCGCGCACGGCGACGATGAAAGGCCAGCCGAAGCGGGCGCGATAGGCGTCGTTGAGGCGGCGGATTTCCGCCAGCTCTTCGGGAGTACAGGCGTCGAGCCCGGCACCGGCCTGCTCGCGCGCCGAATCGGCGGTCAGCTCGCCGCGCAGCGCCGCCTTGCTGGCCAGCTCCGGGTGGGCGAGGATCAGGGCGAGCATCTCGGCGCGCGCCGCCTCGGCCAGCACCGCCTGCATCGCCTCGCGCAGCGCCGCGCGATCGGTGAAGGGACGGCGCTCCCAGACCCGCGCCATGACCCAGGGCGTATGCTCGAACACCGCGCCGACGGCGGCGACGAAGCCGTCCCGATCGAGTTGCGACAGGGTGGCGAGGGGCAAGGGCGAGGTCATCGTGCGATCCATGAAGTCAGTCCGGGGCCAAGCTTACGGACCCGCCGCGCGCCCAGCAAGCCGCCCGGCGCGTATAAGCTTCCTGCCTCGCGGCAGATAGCGGGCGCCTCATCCGAAAACACCGATAGCCTTTATAAGCCCGCCGCAGGCCGCGCCTTCCTATAATCGACGCATCGTCAACGCTGCCGGAAACCCGCCATGGGACGCCTCTCCACCCACGTACTCGACACCGCCAGCGGCCGCCCGGCCGCTGGCATGGCCTACACCCTGAGCCGTCTCGACGGCGCGACGCCGGTCGTCCTCGCCAGCGGCACGACCAACGCCGACGGCCGCACCGACGCCCCGCTGCTCAGCGGCGCCGACCTGCTGCCGGGCATCTACGAACTGGTCTTCGAGGCCGCCGCCTACTTCCGCGCCGCTGGCGCCGAACTGCCCGAGCCGCCCTTCCTCGACCGCATCGCGCTGCGCTTCGGCGTCGCCGACGCGGACGGCCACTACCATGTGCCGCTGCTCGTCTCGCCCTGGGCGTACTCGACCTACCGGGGCAGCTGATGGACTTCAATTACCTGATCGAAGTCGGTTCGCTGCTGCTGCGCTGGCTGCACCTGATCGTCGGCATCGCCTGGATCGGCTCCTCGTTCTATTTCGTGTGGCTCGACAACTCGCTGAAACCGCCGACCGACCCGGCGCTGAAGGAAAAAGGCGTCGGCGGCGAACTGTGGGCGGTGCATGGCGGCGGTTTCTACAACCCGCAGAAATACCTGGTCGCGCCGGCCCATCTGCCGAGCGAACTGCACTGGTTCAAGTGGGAATCGTATTCGACCTGGATCACCGGCTTCTTCCTGCTCGGCGTGCTCTATTACGCGCAGGCCGCCAGCTATATGGTCGATCCGGCCAAGGCCGACCTCTCGCCCGCCGCCGCCATCGGCATCGGCCTGGCCACGCTGGGCGGCGGCTGGGTGGTCTATGACGTCCTCTGCCGCGTCCTGCTGCGCCGCAACCTGCTGCTCTTCGCGACGCTCTATTTCATTTTCGTGGTCGCCGTTGCCTGGGGGCTGACGCAGCTGCTCTCCGGCCGCGCCGCCTTCCTGCATGTCGGCGCCATGATCGCCACGACGATGAGCGCCAACGTCTTCTTCTGGATCATTCCCGGCCAGAAGAAAACCATCGCCATGATGCAGCGCGGCGAAACGCCGGACCCGATCCACGGCCTGCGGGCAAAACAGCGCAGCGTGCACAACAACTACCTGACGCTGCCGGTGCTGTTCTGCATGATCTCCAACCACTACGCCTTTACCTACAACCACCCGCAGGCCTGGCTGGTGCTGGCGCTGATCCTGCTCGCCGCGGTACTGATCCGCCACTTCTTCAACCTGCGCCACAAGGGCGTCTTCGCCTGGCAGTATCCGGCCGCCGGTGGCGCCCTGCTGCTCGGCGTCTTCGTCTGGCTGGCCCCGGCGCCGCTCGCCGTTTCCGCCAACGGCGCGCCGAGTGTGGCGGAGATTCAACCCGTGCTCACCGCCCGCTGCGTCGCCTGCCACTCGGCCACGCCAACGCTGATGCCGGCAGCGCCGGCCGGCGTCGTCCTCGACACCCCGGCGCAAATCCGCGCCCTCGGCCCGCGCATCCTGGCGCAGACGGTGCAGTTGAAAGCGATGCCGCTCGGCAACGTCACCGCGATGACCGACGCCGAGCGCCAGCAGATCGCCGCCTGGGCCGGCGGCGGCTATCGCTGATCAGGCCTTGTCGAGCTTCTTCTTGATCGGCGCGACGAACTGGTAATCGATGTCCCAGGGGAAGTAGATCCACTTGTCCTGGGCAAACTGCTTGACGCACAGATCGACCACCTCAAGCCCCTGCGGCTTGGCGTAGATCGTCGCGAAGAAGGCCTTGGGCAGCAGCTTGCGGATGACGCGCGCGGTGTTGCCGGTATCGACCAGATCGTCGATCAGCAGATAGCCCTCGCCATCGCCTTCCACCCCCTTGAGAATCTTCACTTCCTTGCGCATGGTCTGCGCGCTGTCGTCGTCGGCGGCTTCATAACTGGAAGCGCAGATCGTATCGACCAGCCGGATTTCCAGCTCCCGCGCCACCAGCGCCGCCGGAATCAACCCGCCCCGAGCAATCGCAATGATCCCCTTGAACGGCCCCTTCTCGACCAGTTGATGGCAGAGCAACCGGGTATCCCGATGCAGCTCCGGCCAGGAAATCACGATGTCGTCACGATAAGGGCTGGCGGGGGCGTTTTCCATGGTGCGGTCCTGAGTTGGGGAAAGGGGAGATTATAGGGAAGCAGAGGAAGCCCGGCCGATGAGTACCCGACAGCTTGCGGCCAAAAGCGGTCCAGCCTATTTGGCTGCGTTGTAGTTTTTCACGAAGTCCAAGAAGGCAAGGTACATCGTCTGGGCTGATGCAGAGGGCTGGGACCCGGCAACCGAGGCAAAAATATCGTAGTACTCGCAGAAGCGCTCTTGGTCCTGTGCCCAGTCCAATTGCCAAGCCTTATTGTACAGTCTGGTTTTGTCCTTACCGGTAGGACCTGCGCGATGCGTGCGCTTAAGGATATCGGCGAAACAGTAGGAATTGACAGCCCGAATCAACGCCTCCAGCGCTTCAGCGATTTCCTGTAGTTGCAGAACTGTCAGCGCAAGCGGCTTCTCTAACAAGGGCTTGTGCTTCTCCATTCCTAGGCGGAGAGCTTGCTGGCTTCCCAGCTTGCCGAATCGATGGATGCCACAGTGTCGCACTTGGCAGATCGCCTCGAAGTTGTGAAAGAGGCGTTCGAGCGCGCTGGGGACATTCCCGTCCCTAGTCATCTGAGAGATGTTGCACAGCGCCCTGAGCTCTGTAGCAACGTTTTTCGTATTGGCCAGGGATACCCCTTCTAACAGCGCTTCAGGCAGCAGGTCGTCTTCATGGTGCAAGGCCGCGCCATAGGTCAGGGTTCGGCTTGATGCATTACGCTGACACGCCTCGTCGACCAGAATCAAGCGGCGCAGCAAAGACCGAAAATAACCTTCGGCCGCCGAGACCATGCCCAGATAGACGAGAGAGCCGAGAATCGGCGTGTACTCCCCCCGGCTATCTGCTTGCAGGTATAGGACATTAATCTGCGCCAGATTGGCGCGGAATTCATCGACCGGCGACTGAACAGTAGTCACATGGCTGGCGTTGAACCAGTTTTCAGTATCCAGCTCACCCTTGGTAGGAGCTGAAAACGGCGTAATCGTATCCATGACATTGGCGTAATTCGTACTCATGGCGCTCATGACAGATATTCGTCAAGGAAGGACTGAACGGCATCGATGATCGTTTTTGCGCGGATTTTTCCGACGCCGCGAATGGTTCGCAATGTTGTACCTGGATCCTGCAGTGCAATGAATTCGCCGACCGTCTTGGGCACTGATTCCCACTTGCTCAATTTGTCGCGCTGCCAATCGGTCAAGCCGGGGATTGATGCCAATGGGGTCAGCATCAAGCGATCGTAAGTCGACTCGTCTGTGAGCCGTTCACCGCAGTTGAAGCAATATTTCGCACCTTCGATGCGCTTAGCCTGACAGTTCAGGCAGTTGGGTAGGTCGAGACTGAGTCCTTCCAAAGTGGTCGCATCGAGTAACGTCGACATTGATCGCCGTACCGGATGCTTCTCATCAGGGCGAGAGAGCATCTCACCGGTAAATTTCGGCGAGAAGCCACCCTTGCGCGCGAATGCACGTTTCGATTGAAGTGCCGCGAGGTGCGGGACATAACGCCAATATTCCCGATCACCGTGCGACACCGCAGACGTGCTGTAGACCATGCCAGCCTCTTCCAGAAGCAAGAGCATGCGTTTCACATAGGGCTTATCGACCACGCCCGAAGCGTCGATGCCAATGTAGAGTTGCCGAGAGGTCTCGTCAACGAGCGACTGGTTTGCTTCGGTCACGGAGTCGACCATGCTGTTAAAGAGCCTCTTTCCGACCTCGACAATGCTCGCAAACTGCGGCTTCTTGTCCTTCAGTGTCATGTACTCCCGCACACGATCAGCGAGAAACTCGTCAATGGTCACGTTGAAAGCGCTTTGAGCTGTGCTGCGTATTCTGGTGAAATTAGCCACCAATAATGCTAGCAAACTAGCCGGCGATAATGCTTCAACATGTCCACTGCAAAAGGAACTTCAGGCTGAATCGTGACAGAATGTCTTCTGCCTTTTGGCTTTGATGAGTTTTTCTTAACTGGGTTTGCAAAAAGAACGAAGCCTGGGCTCGGATCGGCGAAGCCGAACGAGCCAGGAGGCAAGCGGAGCGCGCCAGGTTAGGAGATTCAGCGGTTGATCCATCACTGCCGGAGGTTCTGCGATTCTGGTCATTGGCAATCTGCTGGTATTGCTCAGCGCGTTCTGGCCGATTTTTCAGTGACCGCTTCCCGAGTTTGCGAATGAGTGCTTCGTGCCCGAAGCGGCCGGTCGAGGCTGGACAAAGCGAACGCTCATCACGCATCACCGTCGCATATGAACATCCTGCTGGGTGAAGCAATGCCGGCGCTGGCTTGGTCTGGAGTGATGGTGGCTGCGCTTGGTGTGCGGCTGTGTACTGATGTGAGCAAGCCAACTTATGCGCAGCGCCGCAAATGAACAAATTGCTGCTGTTAAGCCCCAGGCAGTCTCAAGGGGCATAGCTGAGCTTGTATGGAGAATGGGTAGGCGGTAGTGTTCTTGTTCCCTCGGCTGGGCAAACCCGCCGAATAACGCCATCATGAACAGCGTCTACTACACATGGGATAACACTGATCTACGTGGCTGGGTCAGCCAAGTCAGCGTCCGCCTTGTTGCTCTTCCTGCTGGGTCATGTCGTCTTTCAGAATGCGCTGGATCTCCAGTATTGCGGCTGCGTTCTGTTGCACGCTGTGTCCTGAAATGATGACTTTCTCGGACTGTGCGCCGGGAAGATGTGCGCTGCGGTAGGGCACAAGACCGTCATCGGAATCATCGAGGGCCACTTCGGAATTGGCTTGGGCCACGATCGAGTGATAGCGCACCTG
>OFJB01000180.1_pt1 | contig 35318 bp, 41 predicted proteins | sample 1775081 | NCBI WGS metagenome assembly OFJB01 (sample SAMN08195771, study PRJEB24354) | sludge metagenome | isolation source: initial sludge from phenol fed wastewater aerobic bioreactor | place: India: Nagpur | collected 2016-06-05
ATAGAAATCCTGAGTTGCAAAAATACCAGAAGCCTAATCCAATTACAGAACAAAATCAAATAGAAGATCAAAGACAAGCGGAAAATAGCGGTCTTTTATCTTCTTTAGCGCAAGAGGCGCAGAAACCTTGGCAACCAGGAATAGGAAATGCCTTATCAAGATTTGCTGAAGGAACGAAGAATTATTTAAAAGAAAACTTTACTCCAACAATAGATCAAGCAGCTATTGATAGAAATCCTGAGTTGCAAAAATACCAGAAGCCTAATCCAATTACAGAACAAAATCAAATAGAAGATCAAAGACAAATTGATGAATCAATGAAAAACCCTGAACCTGTAGCTGTTTATGGGGCCACAGATCAATTTGCAAATAGTCCTGAACTTGTTTCTCAATTCAGAGAATATACTGGATTAAATTTTGATGATCAGGAAAAAGAGCTTACATCAAGATATGAAAAAGTCTTGAGCGATTTAGAGAATAATTTGAATGCTTCAAATGAAGGTTATGACGAGCAGCAAGCAAGATTAAAAGAAAGAATATTGAATAATCAAGCAACCGATGCAGACAAGTTTTATATTGGTCTTGCTCTTCTTATGCCTTTGATAGTTGGTGGAATGTTTGGAAAAGAAGCAGGTTTAGGAGCTCTTGCGGGTTCTGCAAAAGGTTTTGGAGACATCCTTCAAAGAAGGTCAAAAGATGTTGCTCAGGATGAAGAGTTGTTATCTGGGATTATGAAAGATCAAGCTAATCTAAACTTGAAAAGAGGGGAAATAGATATCGAAAGAGCTAAAATCCCAGCAGAAGTCAAGAAGATGCTTCCTAAAGATGAGTATGAAGACTTAAAAGGAATGGATATCGCAACCTTCAAAGATCCAAATACTGGTGAAATTGTTGGTCAGGGTGTAACCGTTCTTCCTGATCTTTACGCAGATTTAAAGTACTACAACACACCCAAGAAGAGAGAAAAGTTGGAGAAAAAAGCTGAAGAACTTGCTCAAGAAAAAGCAGCTTTAGAAAGAGCCAATGCAGCTACAGAAGACGTTATCAAAGCTATTTCTCAGGTTGAAGATCCAGGTATTATGAGGACTATGTTGTCTTATGCTTTATCGGAAGACAAAAACGGAGCTCTTAAGAAATTTGCAAAACAAACAGCCCCTAAAATATTTATAGATGGTAGAGAGCAAAATGCTGCTGTTTATCTAGATTCAAAAATTGAGCAAATTAAAGATGCTTATCGAAGAAACGAGCAAATGAGAGCGTTTACGAATACAGTAGCTAATCACATCGGAAACATGGCTGAAAACCCACTTTACACAGGTTTAAAGCCTGATGATTTAATTGATCAGATGTTGGTTTTAAGAGATAGGGCGCAAAACTTTTTTGTAGATAGGGCAGAGGCGCAAGGTTTCCTTGGTCAACCATTGAGAAGTTTATTTGGAAAAGAAAATCGAAACATCTACTCAAAGTTGAATCGGAAAGAAGAAAAAAAGCAGATTGAAAGTGAGAAAGCTAAAATCATAAGGAACAATCGTTAATTATGGCTAATGCATTCGATAGATTAAGAGCTGGAGAAGTTGTTGAAATTGAGCCAGGACGAAAAGGAAGACTCAATATTAAAGAGAAAACCTTTGAAACCTCTGACGGTAAGAAAATTTATGTTGGAGATGATGAAGACTTTTTCCCTTCAAATAACGAGGCTCTTTTACTTTCTAGAGAGAAAGAAGGACTCGAAAGAGAAATCGCCAACGCACCTATTGGAGGAGAATTTCTATATCAATTTGGTCAACAAGGCATCGCAGGAGGATTAAAAGACACCGTCAATAAAATCATGATGAGCGGTGATGATTACCTAAGAAGAAAAAAAGCTGAATCTCAAGTTTCATCTAGAATATCTAAAGAATCCCCTTTTACTTCAGGAGCTGCAACAGTTGCATCTTTTGCGCCTGATATCGCATTAACGGGCGGAATGAGCGCAGCAAGGGCAGCGCCACTTTTAACTGCTTTACATGCAGGCCCTAGAATAGTTGAGGAGCCTGGACAAGTTCTTGGTGAAGCTGCATTGGGATCGGCAGCAGGTAAATTTATTGATCTAGGGGCTAATTGGTTAAATAAAACTGCTAAAAGAAGAGGCGAGATAAGAGCTTTGCCAGGACAACAAGCAGAAGTTGAAGCTCAGAATTTAGCTCAAACACAGCAATATTTAGCTTCGAAAAAAGGTGTAAAAGGTCAAAACGCTCAAAGAATTCAACAGTATGAAAAAGAATTAAATCAAAGGAAAAATGACATAATTGAGTCTAAAAACAGGCGATCCTTAGTTGAACAAGAAAACAAAAGGTTAGCAGATGAGTACAAAATTGCAGAGCAAAAATATAATGAATCCCTTCAAGGAAGACCAAAACTCCAGCAACAAGCCCAAAAAGAGTTTTCGGCAAATGTTGAAAGAGAAATGGATGCAATTGCTAATCGCTTTCCAAAAAACTCGAGGATTGTAACTTCTGAGCTTGATTTACCTGGGTTTATTGATTCATCAATTTCTAAATCTGGTTTGGCTGGATCTCGAGAAGGTCAGCAAGCCTCTAGAATATTGACATCTCTTTTTCCAGAAGGGGAAATTATTTCAGCTAAAGAGTTGGCCAAGAGATATAAATCTATCGAGCAGGCTATACAGAAATCAACTCCTGAAGTTAAAGGGGTTTTGAGTGAATTCAAAAATCATGTAGCTGAAAGATTGCCCTCTATCTTATCAAATCAAATGGCTTATGAAAGAGTTATTCCAACCTTTCAAAATCAAATAAAAAAAGATATGGAATCTATTTTCAAAAAGCTTACCCCTGAAATGGGTATGGATTCTCCATCTGCTATTTCTTCAAGAGTTGAAAAAAACATTAACAGATATTTTGAATCCTTAACCCCTCAAAATTTTATAGAGAAAATTAGAAGTGGAGCATTAAAACAAGAGTTGATGGATTCTGTTGTCAGTCCTTGGGATATGATGGCGCAAGGATTTAAAAAAAGAGGAGCAATAGGAAAAGAAGAAATAGCAAATATTCCTATTCCAGCTTATTACGAAGATAAATTTCGGGCCATAAGCGATAAAATAAGCCAAAAAATAGATAATGCTCTAGCTAAATCTGAGATAAAAACTCTTGGCGTAGATTATGACTCAGCAAAAAGATTAGGAAGAAGATTAGAAAGAACACTGGGAGTCGCGGAAGAAATCCCCTTTCCAACTCCTCCTCAACAACCATCATTTCAGCCTCAACCATTATATTTAGAGCCTCCGTTACCTTCTAAGCCTTCACCAATACCAGAACCAACCGCACCTATCCCTCAACCAATCCCAACATTATCACCTAATCAAGGCTCATCAGATATGGCAGCACAATTTCTAGAAAAAGATCTATTAGGCGGGAAAGGAATGGTTAACAACCCAATCACCAAGCTTGCAGGGCTTAAATACCTTGCTGGAAAAGCTGCTTTACCCTTAGAGGCTGGATACATAGGAGCTAAAGCTTTAACATCTCCAACGGCAACGGGAGAAGCTTTAAGAGTGTCTTTTAAAAGAGGTGGTATTCAAGCTATTGATCAATTAGCTCAAAAGTACCAATCCTATCATGACGGGATTTTAGAAGATCCAATGGAAAGAAGATCTCTTAACAAAGAAATTGAGCTTGACTCGGAGATTCCTTTAGATCAAAAAGCTATTTTGCAATCAAAAATAAATAGAGGAAAATCAATCTTTGAAAGACTTAGCTAAAAAACTTTAGAGATAATAACAGAGAAAAAACAGCCACTTGAAATATTAAAATCAATATCAAAAATGAAAGTATTATTCTCAATATTATCTCTAAAGTTGGATCAATCATCAATCCTCTAAATAATTTGATTTTATCCAAAAAAGCGCGATTCCTACAGCATCGCCCACGTGTTCTAAAAGTTTTTCATTCTTCAATCTTTTCTCGTAGTGCCATGTATCGGCATAACCAACAACCTTTGCTATATTTTCTTGAGTCACTTCTTTTTTTCTGCTTCTGTTCCATTCGTTGGGTCTAAAAATATGACATCTTTGGATTCCAAAAATAGGAATACACCCTCCCGAAATATGAGCAATACTTGATATTGTCCCACCGCTCCATTTTTGATTAAACATAACAGAAGGGCTTTCAATAATCACTTGATCGACGTTTCTATAACAATCTTTAGAGGCTTGATCATTCAACATATCAAGCATGTTCATTATAGCATCTTTTCCAGTGTATTTTTGAGGATTTGAGATCACTTGGCAATGACAAACTCTATAAGCGCTCTGGTCTTTGGTCGTAGCTTCTGTATCAAATTCGACAACCGCTAAACCTGTGTTTCTTAAAGAAGGGTCAACCCCTAATATTTTAACCTTCTCCATGATAGTTTGTTTCCTCAAGTGGTTGTGTTGGGTAATAATAGACACACGAAAGCTTAAATGATAAGCCGTGCTCAAGCTTTAAACCTTTTTTCGTGTATCTTATAATGTCGTAAACACAACTTATCTTTTCACCTTTGGCTAAATCATCCTCAAGCCTTATCAATTCAGGCTTTCCATTTTCTCCGATCACATAAACTGGGACGATGTCTTTTGTCTGGAATTTAATAAGAATTTTATTTGACTTCTCGCCGTCTTCGTCCTTATCTGGATCAGATTTTAAAAGAGTTGGTACACCTTCTTTTTTCTCAATATTGATGATTGCTGAAATAAATTCTTTATCCTTCTCTGGATCTAAAATGCAAGTAACGGAATATCTTGCAATTCCTGGGGAATTTGCATAAAAAAAAGGTCTTTTCAAATTACAAAATTTAACTGGAAGAATTGGGGTTTTGCAACTAGTGCTAACGCTGTTGATAAGCGGATTTCCTGCTTGCATCGCGGGATTTTTATAGACTTTTTCCGTCATTTTATTTCCTTCTTAAATTGATTTTTAAAAAACCGAAAGAAACAAAACGACATTTTGACGCATCGGCCTAACGGTTTTTCGGTGCGCTAAATTCGGGAAGAGAATAAAATATTTCCCGTTTAGCCTGTTAAATGTTGAGTAGGGGGACGTTTCAAATAACCCTACTTAACTTATTCATAGAGCAATAAAAATATATTTTCAAGATTTTATTCTCTTCTTTTGTGCTGTTTCTTCAACATCACTAGATTTCTGCTTTTGCTTGCAAACTTCGTTTGTGTTCAATGTATGAAGGCTTAAAAAATATTCTGAAAAACTCATTCCTTGATTATTGCAAAGCTCTTCAAGCTTTGAAAATTCAGAATGATTTAAATCTATCGTAATTTCTATTTTAACATTGTCGCTAGACATATTTTGAGATCCTTTTTTTTGATTTTCTTTGTTTTGGCACGAATTACAAATTTTTTCTTGCTCGTCTTTCGGGTTTCTTTTCATGAAGTTAACTCCGCAGTGCATACAAGTTTTAGGTAAACCCAACATTTAGCCCCCTATAATATTTTGCATTTCTTTTTCCATGAATTCATCAAAAGCCTCTTCGACTTCATTACAAAAAGGCTTACTCATGATCCTTTCTCTTATGATGCTTTCTATACTTTTTTTCTCATGAATCGCTTCAAATCTAAACTTTTCATAATCGGAATCAGACAAATTTATAATTAATTTTTTCATTTTTTAACCTTCGTTTTTAGCAAGCTCGTTAGGCATTATGTTTTTAATCACTAAGACAGCCTTTATCACCGCTAAATCTTTTTCTAAGTCAGAGAATTTATGATCAATATTTGTAAATTGGGAGTTCATCCAAAGAATACAACCAGCAAATGCGCTCAAAATAACAACTGTGTCGGTGTGTTTTTTCATTATATCCATGCTTACCCCTTTAAAGAGTCTTTTAGTAGGTTCCACATTGCACGACCGCTTTTTCCGCCCACAAAATTCATCGGCCTAATCTCCATCGTATCATTAAGAAAAATCTTAATATGAAATCGTCGTTGATTGCATCGAAAAAAACGAATACACAGCTTGTTTTTTCCATTAGTGAAAACAATCTCATCATCATCTGATCTGTTTTCGTTTTCTTGGTCGTTTAAATCCTCTGTAACGGGATTTTCTTGATCAACCCTTATAACTTGCCGATCATCGCAAGTTTCGCGTCCTGGATCATCCAGAATTTCGATTGGAGGCTTTCCGTTTTTGTTCCCCTTAACAAAAGGTCTCCCTCTTGCTTTCTTTCTTTCATTAAGCTCATGATGTAACATTCTTGTTCCTCAAAAAAATCTCGTAAGTTTTTCAATTGTTGCTCTGCCGATAAAATATTTTCCATAAAACCCCATAAATTTAATGGTAGGGGACAAAAAGCCCCCTCCCTTTTGTTTTTATACTGTAGTACGGTGATACTCGGCTTTTATATGTCCTAAAATTATTCTTTCGTTTTCTTTGTTTTGTTTGTGTCTTTGCTCTGATTCTTTTTCAATATCCTCTAAAGACTTTCCTAAATTATTGACTGGTTGAAATGTAAAAGTTACATGATTCATGACATTGTTATAAGCCAATAAGCTTATCAATTGATTCTTTTGAAAATCGGTTAAATTTTCTTTATGTTTTTCTACCCATTTTTCAATCGTTTCTTTTTTGTCGTAAATTCCTAATGCAGTGTATTTAACATGGTTGTTTTCGTCCAAATACATCATAATGACTTTTGAATAAGTTGATTTCTTTGGAGCGCACCATTTACCATTTTTAGGGTTTAGTGTCTGAGTAACAAATCTTTGTCCTTGCCCTTTCTTACTTTCAATCCAATATCTTTGTTCAGTTCTTAAGCTAAAACCCCAAGGATAATCCTTGACGGTGTAAGCTGTTTCTTGTGATTCGTGGCCATAAATATAAGTTCTTGCTTTTTGTTGGTTGTCCATGTTAAATTTTCCTTGTGTTAAGGTCTTGTTGTTTACGAGATTCTTAGGGGAAAGTTCGCGCTTTCCTCTTTTTTCTTATCTGTTTTCCAGTCTTTAGGATCTTCCATATCTCCTAAGATATTTAACGCTTTGGTCATCGTTTTATCTATTGCTTTCAAAGCTTTCTTTAATTCTAAATATTCCTCAAAAGCCCATATTGACCTAACGCAATCTTGAGCTTTGAGCAACCTTTTAATTTTAAAAGATCTATTCATGGGATTGATTCCAAATGCTTTTCTGTCCATCCTTTGATATAAGCTTTGTACATCTTAACCCTTAACTTGAAAGCGTCATCATCCATCGCATTTAATTTAGGGATTGTTTGCATGAATTCTTTGTTTAAAACAGGGGCACTACCATAAACACCAAATGCTTTCAACCCCATTTCGTAAGATTCTTTAATTAATTCCTTGCTCATTTTTGGTCCTTGTTTTGTTTTGGTTGGTCATTAAGCTTTCTTTTCTTTAGCAACCGTCCTTTAAGGTTTCGGTGTTACTCGAATTACTCGCTTATTATGCGCATAAATATAACATATTAGCGCATTAAGCGCAATAGATAAAGCGCACAAATAACATATTTTAGCGCACTAAAACACTTGACAAAAAAGCGCGTTAATACACACATCGAGCGCATTAAGCGCTTGCAGTCTTTGGTCTTATTATATGGATGCTTGAGAGGGTGTTGTGGGGTGTGTTAAGTGTGATATAACACGTGTTTAACATCACCTTTACAGGTGTGCTGAAGAGGGGTGTTGTATGCGAAGTATAACCACACTAGAGCATTTAAAGTCAAGTAAAATAAAAACACGAAAAGGTTTTTTTATGTTGACACCGATTATAAGATATATATATTATAATTACAGTATATATCTTATAATCGGTGTCAACATAAAAAAACCTTTTCGGGTTTTTATTTTGCTTGACTTTAATTTGTAAATAGTGTCAGTATGTACACATAACCACCCTTCCTGACATACCTGTGAGACCTTAATAAATTAAGGTTTAACTAATCAAAAAGTCTTGTACCACTTTCAAACAACTTCTTACCAAGCGAAGATGCGCTTAAAGCGCTCGATGCGCACAACTAGATTTATAAAAGCGCTTTTATGTCAACATAAATAATGCGCTAAAATAATATATTTCTGCGCTTTTCCTGTTGCGCTAAATGCGCTCATATGTTATATTTATGCGCATAATAAGTGAGTAATTCGATTAACGCCGATACCTTAAAGGACGGTTGCTAAAGAAAAGAAAGCTTAAAACCTAAACCAACGAACAGGAATGTAAAATGAGCAAGCAACTTATCGAAAATTCTTATCAAATGGGATTGAAGGCGTTTGGTCAATATCATAGCGCACCTTATTTGAATAAGGAGTTTATGCAGACAATACCAAGCTTAAATGCTATGGATGACCAAGCCTTTAAGTTGAGAATCAAGATGTATAAAGCTTATATCAAAGGTTGGACTGAAAAACACCTGGAGTCAATACCATGAATAAGCCTATGAAGTTTAGAACTTTGATAAGAGTTCAAGACTGGATAAGATCAATTTGGTCTTTAGAGGAAGATTTAGAGCTTAAGAAGTCTTTGAAATCAATAGATAGAGCGATTACCAAGGCTTTGAATAGATTGGGAGAAATGAAAGATCCCAACGAATGGAAAACGGATAAAAAAAAAGAGGAAAGCGCGAACTTTCCCCAGTAAATCTCGAAGTGTAAACAACAAGACCTTAACACAAGGAAAATTTAACATGGAAAACAAACAAAAAGCAAGAACTTATCTTTATAATCATACATCTCAAGAAACAGCCTACACAGTACAAGACTATCCTTGGGGATTCACTCTAAGAACTCAACAAAGATACTGGATTGAGAGCAAGGAAGGTCACGGACAAAGATTTGTAACACAAACACTTAACCCTAAAAATGGCAAATGGTGCTCGCCTAAAAAATCAACTTATTCAAAAGTTGTTATGATGTTTTTAGATGAAAATGAACATGTTAAATTTACTGCATTAGGGATTTATGACAAAACAGAAACAGTCAACAAATGGATAGAAACACACAAAGATAATTTAACTGATTTTCAAAAACACCAACTAAAACAACTTATTGACTATGATAAAGTTATGAAACACGTAACTTTCACAATAGAACCAGTTAATAACGTTGGTAAGACTTTAGAAGAAATTGAAAAAGCAAGTGATGAAAGAGAAAAAGAGAATGAAAAGAACCAGAAAATAATATTTAGACACGTAAAAGCCGAATATCACCGTATTACATTATAAAAATAATAGGGTGGGGACAATCTGTTCCCACCAATAAAATTTATGGGGTTTTATGGAAAGTCATTTATCGGCAGAACAGCAATTGAAAAATTTAATAGATTTTTTTGAGGAACAAGAATGTTACATCAAAAGTTTAATGAAGGAAAGAAAGCAAGGGGGAGACCTTTTGTTAAGGGGAATAGAAAAGGAAAGCCTCCAATGCAAATTTTGGATGATTCAAGATGCGAAATTAGCAATGTTAGGGAAGTTGTAGAGGTGGAGCCGATAAATGAGATTGGAGAGGATTTAAAGCCCAAAGAAATCGAAAATAAAGTTGAGGGCGATGAGATTGTTTTCACGAATGGAGAAAACAAGTTATCTATTCGATTTTTTAAATGTAATCAACGACGATTTCATATTAAAATTTTCCTTAATGATACTATGGAAATTAGGCCTATGAATTTTGTGGGGGGAAAAAGCGGTCGATCTACCTGGAATCTATTAAAAGATAGGATTGTTGGAAATAATGGAATTGATAAAGAAACACACTGATACAGTTGTAATTCTAAGCGCATTCGCTGCCTATATATTATGGATGAATGCGCAATTTACGAATATAGATCATAAATTTTCTGAACTTGAAAAAGATTTAGCCGTTATAAAGGCTGTATTGGTCATAAAAAACATAATGCCAAACGAATTGGCTAAAAACGAAGGTTGAAAAATGAAAAAATTGGTCATAAATTTATCTGATTCTGATTATGAAAAGTTTAGGTTTGAGGCAATATATAGCAAGAAAAGCATAGAAGAGGTAATAAGAAATAGAATAATGAGCAAGCCTTTTGACAAAGAAGTTGAAGAGGCTTTTGACCAATTCATAGAAAATGAGATGCAAAAGATTATAGGGGGTTAAATGTTGGGATTACCTAAGACTTGTATGCATTGCGGGGTTAATTTCATGAAAAGAAACCCAAGAGATGAAAATGAAAAGATTTGTAATTCATGCCAAAATAAAGAAAATCAAAAGCAAGGAGTAAATAAAATGGCCAACGATTCAATAAAATTAGAGATAATTATTGAACTTGATCACCCGGATTTCTCAAAATTAGAGGAACTTTGCAACAATCAGGGAATGACTTTTGCAGAATATTTCCTAAATCTTCACAAGATTAATTCAGTGATTGAAAAAGAAAAACAATCCATTCAAGAAGTACAAGAACAACCTCAAAAAAAGAAAATAAAATCTTGAAATTATACTCCTCTTAATCTATGAAAATAAGCTAAGTAGGGTTATTTCAAAAGTCCCCCTACCTAACTTTACAAGGCTAAACGGGAAATATTTTATTTACTTCTCGATTTTAGCGCACCGAAAAACCGTTAGGCCGACTCGTCAATATGCCGTTTTGTTTCTTTCGGTTTTTTCAAACAAAAAAAGAAGGAAATAAAACATGTCAGAAAAAGTCTACAAAAACCCTAGCATGCAATCGGGAAACCCTCTCATAAACAGCGTAAGCACTAGTTGCAAAACTCCTGTGTTGCCCGTTAAATTTTGTAATATAAAAAGACCTTTTTTTTATGCAAACTCACCTGCGATAGCTCGGTATTCCGTTACTTGTGTTTTAGATCCAGAAAAAGACAAAGAATTCATTTCAAATATTATCAATATTGAAAAGAAGGAAGGCGTTCCAACCTTGCTCAAACAAGATCCTGAAAAGGATGAAGAGGGAGTCAAGTCGAATAAAATATTAATAAAATTTCAAACGAAAGACCAAGTACCCGTTTACGTGATGGGAGAAAATGGAAAGCCTGAATTGATAAGATTAGATGATGATCTAGCAAAAGGTGAAATGATAAGTTGCGTTTATGATATCGTCAGGTACACCAAGAGAGGTTTGAAGCTTGAGCACGGTTTGACATTCAAATTAAGTTGTATTTATTATTACCCTTCACAACCACTTGAAGAGGTTTCGCACTAATGGAGAAAGTTAAAATATTAGGGATAGATCCTTCTTTAAGAAATACTGGTCTTGCTGTTATAGAATTCAATACAGAGCTTCCAACAGACCATAAAGACGCTTATAAAATCTGTCATTGCCAGGTGATTTCAAATCCTGCGAAGTATACGGGCAAAGACGCTATTATGAATATGCTAGACATGTTAACCGACGAATCTAAAAAGGAGTGTTACGCTAATGTCGACCATGTGATAATAGAAAGCCCATCTATCATGTTTAATCAAAAATGGAGTGGTGGGACTATATCAAGTATTGCTCACATATCAGGGGGTTGCATTCCAATTTTTGGAATTCATCGAAGCCATATTTTCAGGCCAAATGAGTGGAATAGAAGCAGAAAAAAAGAGATCACTCAATCCAACATTGCCAAAGTTGTTGGTTATGCGGACACATGGCATTTTGAAAAAAGGTTAAAAAATGAAAAGCTTTTAGAGCACGTCGGAGACGCTGTCGGGATTGCTTTGTTTTGGATAAAATCTAATTATTTGGAAGAATGATGTTTGATCCAACTTTAGAGATAATATTTAAGATTGTTTTTTCACTTCTCATCTTAATATTGATGTTAGAGGTGTTTTCACTATCTCTTTTGTTATCTCTAAAGTTATTTAGCTGAGCCTTTCGAATATGGATTTTCCTCGATTCACTTTCGATTGTAGGATAGCTTTTTGATCTAAAGGGATTTCGGAATCCATTTCTATTTCTTTATTTAAAGACCTTCTTTCAATTGGATCTTCTAATATTCCGTCATGATAAGATCGATACTTTTGCGCCATTTGATCAATAGCTTGTATTCCACCTTTTTTAAAAGACATACGCAAACCTTCTCCAATTGGCGTTGGTGAAGTTAATGCCTTCGCACCAACATAAGCAGCCTCTAAAGGCAATGCAGCTCCACCAGCAAGATATTTAAGCCCTGCGAGCTTGGTAATTGGATTGTTAACCATTCCTTTACCACCTAATAAATCTTTCTCTAAAAATTGAGCTGCCATGTCGGAAGATCCTTGATTTTGTGAAAGTGTTGGGATTGGTTGAGGAATTGGAGCTATTGGCTCGGGTATCATCGAAGGTTTAGGTGGTAATGATGGGATTTGATTTGATGGTAAAGGTGTAGGAGATGGAGACATAGGAGCAACAGGGGGAGCTAATTCTTGAGCTATACCGTAAGTTTTCCCTATTCTAGATCCTAATCTCTTTGATGCATCATGTTCAACACCAATCATTTTTATTTCAGCTTTAGCCAATGCATTATCAAGCTTATTTCTTATTTGATCGTTTACCATCTGAAACGTTTTATCGTAGATCCCTTTTTGTTGATAAAACCCAGGCAATGGCAGGTTTTTAAATTCCTCTCTCGCTATATTCTTTCCAGGCCTGAAAACTTCTGGCAATAAATCCCACGGAGTTAAAACGGAATCGATCAACTCATCCCTAAACTCTCTAGTTTTTATCTTTTCTATAAAGTTTTGAGGAGTCATCGTATCAAAATATCTCTCCACGTTTTCTTTAACGCGTTTAGATATTTCTGTGGGAGATGCAAAACTCGCTTCTTGTGGCATTTTCTTGAAAATACCCTCAACATCTTTTATCACTTGCTTTTGAAGAGTTGGAAGAACTCTTTCATAAGCCATCTGGTTTGATAAGATATTTGGAAGCCTTTCTCCTAAGTGATTTTTAAATTCACTTAGAATTGTTTTTACTTCTGGAGTTGATTTTTGAATTGCTTCTTCAATAGATTTGTATCTCTTAGCAAGCTCCCTTGAAGTCAAGACCTCTCCTTCTGGAAATAAAGAAGAAAGAATTCTATTAGCTTGAGATGCTTCTTTAGATCCGCTAGCAAGTGATTTTGACATATTTGATTCGATAAAACCTGGAACATCTATTTCATTTGTTACAATCCTCGCGTTTTTTGGAAAGCGACTTTCAATTTCGTCCACCACTCGAGCAACATTTGCGGAATATTCTTTTTGCGCTTTAGCTTGCAGCTCTGGAAGTCCTTTAAGTGATTCTTTGTATTGTTGTTCAGCGATTTTATATTCATCTGATAACCTCTTATTTTGTTCTTGAATCATTGATCTTTGATTTTTAGCCTCAATCATTTGATTCTTTCTTTGGTTAACATCGGACTCATACTTTTCTAATCGTTGCGCATTTTTACTTCTTATATCTTCCTTTGAAAGCTTGTATTGCTGTTGTTGAGCTAAGTTTTGAGCCTCAACCTCTGCTTGTTGCCCTGGAAGAGATCTAATTTCACCTCTTCTTTTAGCTGTCCTACTTAGCCAATTAGCCCCCATATCAATAAATTTACCAGCAGCTGAACCCAAAGCAGCCTCTCCCAATACTTGGCCAGGTTCTTCGACTATTCTAGGGCCTGCATGCAAAGCTGTTAATAAAGGAGCTGCTCTTGCTGCACTCATCCCACCAGTTAAGGCGATATCTGGAGCAAAGGAGGCTGCTGTTGCTGCCCCAGAAGTCCAAGGAGATTCTTTAGATATTCTAGAAGAGACTTGAGATTCAGCTTTTCTCCTTCTCAAGTAATCATCGCCACTCATCATAATCTTATTGATGGTATTTTTTAGTCCTCCTGCGATTCCTTGTTGACCAAATTGATATAGAAATTCTCCTCCAATAGGTGCGTGTGCAATCTCTCTTTCAAGTCCCTCTTTCTCTCTAGAAAGCAAAAGAGCCTCATTATTTGAAGGAAAAAAATCTTCATCATCACCAACAAATATTTTTTTACCATCTGAGGTTTCGAAAGTCTTGTCCTTAAGGTTAAGTCTTCCTTTTCTTCCTGGCTCAATTTCTACGACCTCACCAGCTCTTAGTTTGTCAAATGCGTTAGCCATAATTAAAGGTTGTTCCTTATGATTTTAGCTTTGTCTGATTCGATTTGTTTTTTCTCTTCTTTTCGGTTAAGCTTTCCGTAAATTTCTCTATTTTCTTTACCGAATAAATTCTTTAATGGTTGACCAAGGAAACCTTGAGCTTCTGCACGGTCAACGAAAAAGTTTTGAGCTCTATCTCTTAAAATTAACATTTGATCGATCAGATCATCTGGTTTCAATCCAGAATACAAAGGATTTTCCGCCATATTTCCAATATGATTTGCTACTGTATTTGTGAAAGCTCTCATCTGCTCATTTCTTCTATAAGCATCTTTTATTTGCTCTATCTTAGAATCTAAGTAAACAGCTGCATTTTGCTTTCTTCCATCTATAAATATTTCTGGGGCTGTTTGTTTCGCAAATTTTTTCAACGCTCCGTTCTTATCTTCGGATAAAGCGTAAGATAGAATTGTTCTCATAATTCCTGGATCTTCAACTTGAGAAATAGCTTTTATCACATCCTCCGTCGCTGCATTAGCTCTCTCTAAAGCTGCTTTTTCAGTAGCAAGATCTTCTGCCTTCTTTTCTAATTTTTCTCTTTTCTTAGGGGTGTTATAGTATTTTAGATCAGCGTATAAATCGGGTAGAACTGTTAGACCTTCTCCAACGATTTCACCTGTATTTGGATCTCTGAAAGTAGCAATATCCATCCCTTTAATATCTTCGTACTCATCTTTAGGAAGCATTTTTTTAACTTTAGATGGAATTTTAGCTCTTTCAATATCTATTTCTCCTCTTTTCAAATTTAGATTAGCTTGGTCTTTCATAACATCCGATAGCAATTCCTCATCTTGAGCAATTTCCTTTGATCTTCTTTGAAGGATATCTCCGAAACCTTTTGCTGAACCAGCTAAAGCACTTAAACCAGCTTCCTTTCCAAACATTCCACCTACAATAAGAGGCATGAGAAGAGCAAGACCAATATAGAATTTGTCCGCATCTGTTGCTTGATTGTTTAGAATTCTTTCTTTCAATCTGGCTTGTTGCTCATCATATCCTTCATTCGATGTATTTAGATTGCTCTCAAGATCGCTTAAAACCTTCTCATATTTGCTGGTAAGCTCCTTTTCTTGATTATCAAAATTCAGACCAGTATATTCATTAAATTTTCTAACAAGTTCGGGTGTATTTGCAAATTGATCGGTTGCTCCATACACCGCCACAGGTTCAGGATTTTTCATAGATTCATCAATTTCTTTTTGATCTTCTATCTTCTGTTGTTCTTGAACTGGGTTAGGTTTTTGGTATTTTTTAAGCTCTGGATTTCTTTCAAATACTTCTTCACCAAGAGATGGAGTAAAACTTTCTTTAAGATAATTCTTCGTTCCCTCCGCAAATCGAGATAGTGCATTTCCTATTTCTGGATTCCAAGGCTTTTGAGCTTCGTTTGCAATAGAAGATAAAAGACCGCTATTTTCAGCAGCTGACATTTGTTCGCTCGCTGATACTGGAGGTATTCCCTCAGCAACAGCCACTTGTTCGGTTTCAATTGGAGGTTTTTGGGGTGTTACAGGTCTATTTGCTTGTGAGATTAAAGCTTGGTTTTGTTTTGATTGTTCTTCTCTTTTTGATGGGCTTACATAATCGTATAAAGCTTGTCCGATCCTTCTAAAAACGCTTTGTTCTTGCTGAGGTTCAACTATTTCATTTGCCCTAACATCGAAACTTTGAGGTGAGCTATCAGATACTGGCATAGGCATTTCTTCGGATGGGTTAGCCGTTCCCGAAACATCCATCTCGTAGTCATCTTGGTTTTCAAGATATGGAGGGCCTTTCATGACAGTTCTTCTTCCACTCGCATTCTTTAGACCAGTTAATCTTAAAAGATTAGGCAAACCTGATTGAGCCATTTTTACACCCTGCTTAAATTCCTGTTGAATTTATTTTCCCAGTACTTTTGTTTTTTTCTTTCATCATCTAATCTTAATTGATCTTGAGCGATTTGCCTATCTAATTGAGACTGTGCAGCTTCCCCCTGCTCTATACTAAACATTGCTGCCAAGTTCTTCAACTTTCTGTCTTCATCTAATTTACTTAAATCTCTTTGAGCCTGTCCGCGTGCTTCATTAGCTTGTCTTGCAATATCTCTTTGTTGAGCATAAGCCACACCTGACTTTCCAGATATCCCATGCATTCCTTGTTCACCTAAAAGCCTTCGATTAGCTGCTTGCTCAGATCTTTTGATTCCTCTATTAGCTTCAAACTGAATCGCACTTCTTTCTTCTGGACTCAAACCAATCTTTGGTCGATTAAATAACTCTTCAGCTCTTTGTCTTCCTCTTTCATAGCCTTTTTCTCGTTGATGACGAGCTTTCCTAACATCTCTATTAATTTGTTGATTTCTAGATATTTTAGGTTCGTTTGATTGTTTTTGATTGTTTCTTTTATTAGAGCCAATAGAGCTTCTACCCAACATCTTATCCAACTTACCTCTGTCGAATAATAACCTTCTATCAAACATTTTAATTTCTCCTTATTTGAAAAAAATAACAGATATTTTTACATCATTAGTCAATGAAGTATTCTTTAAATAAACATGGGTTTCACTCCATGGAGTTTGCCCGTCAATAATAATTGCTTCTTCATTCTGCCTTGTAATTATCCTACCTGAAGGTATAGTCCCTGGATAAATATTTTGAAATTGATTTGATATAGAAATTTCTGTGTTTGCTTTTATAGTTAGGTCGGTTACGGTAAAACTTTGAAAATTTTCTGAAAAACTCAGTTTTAACAAACTTGTGGATAAATCCTTTAGCCAACTCCATAAATTAACCTCTAGGTAAGTTAAGTAAGACCCTCTATTTGTAAGTTTTGGCGGTGGTCTAATTATCATCGAATAACCGTCTTTCTGTTTTCTGGGATAATTTCTATTTGAAAACCAGCTAGTCTAATATCCATGTTTATTCCCTGTAAGGCAATACCAACCTGCATCGATTTTGCAACAGTTCCTTGTCTTAAATTTACAGTGACAAATGAATCTTGATATCCAGACCAGAAATTCCAACCCCATCCAGAATAAGACCAAGAAGAATTTCTAATATTATCTGTTTGAGTGATCTTAGAGATAGTATTTGCTAGATTAGGAATCCTGTCTAAATAGCTTGTGAATATCATTTCTGGGTTGTTGTACTGTAAAAGCTCTGATATCCTATCCATTAAAAGAATACACCGACAAAATTTCTTTCTAACCTCTGGTTGTCCTAAATCTTCCCAAGAAGATCTCCAAACAGCTCTTTGAGGGCCTGCATGGTCGGCGTGGTCAACCAATCGATAAAAACGATGCTGCTTGTAAAGATTAGCTGTGTTTCCATCGACTCCTGAATATCTTCTTTCTTGAAAATAGAGGTAGTCATCAATGACAACAAAACCGCCTGCTGCATTCATGTTATCCCATGTAAACCAATTCTTTTCTTGGTAGTCATAACAAAGTATTCTAGAGTATGCATTAGCAGTTCTTATGCTTGAATTTGGATCTTCACAAGGGAGGAATAGCAAATATTGATTATCCTTGGTGTAATTGACTCCTACAGCTCTTTTAAACTGAAAACGCGTTTGAGGTATGTAAGGAGTCTCTCTAAATAATTGATCGATGGCAAGAGATATCGGAAGAGGGTTTCCAAATGCGTCTGTTGGGTAAAGTTGATTTTCTGTGATTGCATAAACACCGTTGGTATGCAAGAAATACATTAAAGTACCCACAGAGGCTATTGTAGCATTGGCTACGCACCCTATATTAGTGCCTGGAGCAATTTGAACAACGTCTATTTGACCAGATAAGAAATTACCTGTTGCAGCCCAAAGGGAGTGATTTTTTGTAGTAACAAGAGTAGTTCCAGCAACCCCAATGCCTGTAATATCATCGTCAACGTTAGGAACATTAAAATTATTGGTGGCAAGAGGGACTGTTTCGGGGTTATTTCCTTCTGAGAAAAATACTCTATCAGAGTTTTCAGCATTTCCTCTTTCTCCTCCTGCGTAAAACAGTTGATTTCCAAAGCATTTAAGATATTTAGAGATAGGAGGGGGATTAGGTGCGCGGTCGGGATCGTCAAATTCTCTACCAAGTTCTGCATCTGTTAAATCATCAACATATGTTTGAAATCCTGAACCTGTCGAGTTATTAGGAATTGAAGCAACCAAGAACATTTCCCCAGTGACATCAAAACTCTTTCCTTGCTCTGTTCTATAGATATTTATTCTAAGATTGTTAGAGATAGGAGCATTAGAACCAAGCGTTGCTCCTGCTGAATTTAATCTCTGAAAATTCAAAGCATCTGATCTTTGATTAATCGAAGCGATCAAGACTTGATCATCTAGTGAAACAGGATTTCCACTAATGGTTATTGTTGTACCAGATATTGCCGTAACTGTTCTTTGCTGTAATCTGTCTGAAGAATCAAGGAAATCAACGACATCATTAATTTGAATTGTGTGACCAGAAACAACAGGTATGATCGTAACATTTGTTTGAGATCCGTTTACTATAGCAACATTTCCAAAAATCTTACTTATTTTATAAACTTTAATATAAAAATTGTCTGTTACAGAAACAAGATCACCTGCAATAGTGATCGATGTGCTTGTAACAGAATCAACACTCCTAAATATTTGAACGCCAGAATCATTCACAAAATAGACGTTATCTCCTTGTAAAACCCCATGACCTGCATCAACTACAATTGTATTCACAGGCCCTTGTGATCCATTTATTTGAGCGCATGTTTCATCCAAATAATAGGCTGAATCTCCGATTTTTAAAGTAAAACCAGAATTTAATGAAACAAGATCATAATAATAACCGTCTTCATCTGGCCCGTAAACTGTGGCAGTTCCTCCAACAGCTGTTGCCCCATTTGTATTCCAACCAGTCCCTGCAAGCAAGTTTGTGACCTGAACATTTGTGGCAGAATTAGCACCAACAGTATGCAATCTAATAGAAGAAACTTCACCCTCTACCAGATGATCTCTATTATCAATTTGCTCATAAGTCGTTGCATATTCATAGGTTTCTGGGCTGTTAAAAGGCTTAATTGCATAAGTAGTGTTGTCGCTTGTGTTTGGTCTAACCCCTTGAGGCATTCCAGCTCTATAAATGGTTTGACCGTCATATTTTTGTGGGTAATCCCAACCATTTGCAATATAAATGACATCGTCAAAAACAGCTGTAGAGACATTTTCAAATTCTGGTGAATTCTGCCATTTTGCGTTTGCTGTGCCTGGAAATGTGGGAGTGGAAGTGAAATTGATTTGTTCCCAATACCAATAATCAAGGGTTAATCCCATGTTATTGTCTATGATGATGGGTTCTAAAATCTGAATGAAAGCTGCTGGATAATTTGAGTCCCCATTAATATCAACCTTGAGACCAAAGACACCAGTAACGTTATCAGTGATAGTATTGATAAAATCTTGTATTGTGTAAGGAGTTGTGACATCAAATCCTTTTCTGAATTTAATATCAAAAAATTGGCTAATATAAGATCCATTGGCAACGGTTACAGGGTAACCACCGAATGTAATTGAATTTGATGTTGTTGATGTTAAGACTCTTTGCTGAAAAACCCCATTAACATCATAAAACTGAATTGTATCGGAAGTAGCAAGCTCATGACCATATTTAACAGTAAGAGTATTAGTGTTGATTCCTGCTAATGAAGTTTGAGCAGCTCGATTAACGGTAATATTGCAAGTAATGCTTTCACCAGAAGGCGCACCCCAAGGAGTGGTACTCCAAGCTTGAATGCTCCAACCTGGATTTGAAACCAAATATCTAGGATCTGTGAAAATTGTAAATACCAGGTATCTTCTAATAGTAAATGTGACAGCCCATTCACCACCAGAGGTATAAGGTGAAAGAGAACTATATAAGGCTCCATCTAAAATAAAATTAGTTGGATCAACCACAGTGATATTATAAGTTTTATTGTTTAACTGAGAAGCTCCACCAACATTAGTGATTGTTACGTTTGCTCCAGTTTGCAAATTATGAGGTTGCGTGCTTTCAATATTAACTAAATCAGCACTTGGATTTGTTATATTTAATATAGATCCTTGAATAGCTCCATTATAGTTAAAATAAATCTGCTTGATCAATTTATTGTAAGCATAACCATTTAATGAGACGCAAACAGTATGCACTTCATCGGTAGCTGGATCGTCAAATGTGCCAATTCCCATTCCGCCAATCTCTGCGATCTGGCATTGGTAACCCCTTCTTAATTGAAGAGTTCTATCAGGAGCTCTTTGAATATTTAATGCAATATCTGCGACATTTGGGGGACGAACAAAAATAGAATCAGTTGAGATTCCCCTTAGATTTCCAATGTTTTTTGTAATCACATGATTGTTCGACATTACTAAAACCTATTAATATCTACCAAATTACTTTCTAATAAGGGCCTCTTCCCCCAAAAAACCAAGAACGACTTCTAAGACGTTGTTGGTAAATGATAGGCACGATACTAGGTCGATACCTTCTATAAGCAATTCTAAGTCTATTTAAAACAGCTTCTTCAGCCTGCAATTGATCTTTTGTAGGCTCAGCAGCAGATTGAAGTCTAAGCAACCTTAACACAACGTATTCTATCAATAAATCTTCCGATTGCCTATCTAATTGAGAGTGTGTAGAAGCGTAGTCCCCAGTGACAACATAAAAGGTATCGTAATTGTCCAACAAAGCTTTAAATGTAAGCCAAGAAGTGTAAGGTATAACATAATTTGGATCACATGTGATAATAAAGGTGCTCATGTTATAGCTATTAATTGGAATAGCATCAATAATTGGTTCACCATCCCTAGTAGTAAAACAACACCAATCTACTCTATCTAGTATGCTATTAGCATTTGCTTGAAGATTACTGTCTTTTTGAGATAGAACAGTGAAATTCAATTGGAATAGCACTGGATTTTGAAACCATAATGCAGTTCCTGAAAAAGTGTTAGAAAGGGTTGTGTCTACATTATTCAAAGTGAAAGTGTTGGCTCCAGTCACTGTAATAATGAATGTCCTATCTATTAATTCAGCTGGTTCAAAAATCCCACTCAAACCAACCTTCATATTAGTGCTCAATCCGTGAGCGAATTCTGTTTCAACTTCACAAGGATTTGAATTTGTGATATTCACCACATTTCCATAAGGACTTGCAATACCAGAAACCTTTCCCCTTCTGTAATCCAAACTTCTCATTCTCTTTTGATAGTTGATGATCAAAGAGTTTTCACGAGTGATGTTTGGAGTTGGAGAAAGAAGGATTTTTCCGTTTCTAATACAGTAAGTGGTTGGGATGTTGGTAGGATAAGAGAATCTATCCTGAATCATCCCTTGCTCTAAAGTGACAAATTGCCAAGATTCAGGGCCGTACAAATAGCGTACGTTCATGATCTGGCTTTTAAGTTTTACGTTTTGAGGTATTAAGTATTCCTGAACACCTGCAACAACTGTTTGTGTATACTCTTCAATGTTAGCGACTTCATCTACTTGAGTGATCGCATCATAAAGTTGATTGAGTCCCAAGTTGAAAATTTCACCAACCGTATTGTCATTCCATCCCTCGGTGTAAGAATAGTTTTCTTGGTAGGCAAGCTGCCTTGCATTCATGGCCATCTCATCTATTCGACGAGTGCCTTTCATGTAGACGGTAAGATTACCTGGATCACCTGGTTGGATAGACATAGATTACTTCCTTTTCATCTTTCTTTTGATAATAGCAACAGCCATTTTCTTTCTATGTTCTTTTGGTAGACCTTCATCTTCTTGATTATAATTCGGGCCCATTTCCTCTTCTCCTGAAGTATCCTCTTCACCTCTATAGGGAACATTATGAACTGGATTACCCAAAATAGGCTTTGGATCTTCTTGATCTGGTGCATCCATTTTCATTCTAGCTCTAGGAATTCTCTTAGGTAATGAATCAGGTGTTTGATCTGGGACATCCATGTGATAGTTGTCTTCCATCTCATGCATTTCATCTCTTGAAACACGGCTTTTCATTCTAGGTTCATCTTTTGGATATCGAATATCATGCTTAGAATAACCTGGATTTTTGTATTTCACATGTTCTTTCCCTTCATAATTAGGGGGATTATCTCTCGATTTACCCTGTGGCATATCAAGATTGTTAGCAGGTCTTCCAGGAACCAACTCGGAATCTCTGTATTTCTTTGATCTATGACCAAACATTTTCATTCTAATATCCTCCTGTGCTTCCATGAAGGGAATCCACGAATCCTCGGGCTACTTCCTGCAAAGCTTGTGATTGATAATCATTCATTTCATCATCATATTCCTGAGAAGCTCTTGAAAGAGCCCTTTTTCTCTTTAAAGACTGATTCAACATATTAGCCAATGTTCTTCTTTTAGCTTCTCTAGCCTCTTCCTTAGAATTTGCATAAGCAGCATTTGATTGAAGAGCTGAACCAGCAGCATTTCCAGCACCTGAAATAATTTCAGACCAATCTCTTGGAGTTCCATACCAAGGAACAGAACTTGGTGCAGTCATATACCGTAAGCCCCTCTAAGAAGATTCGCTGTTTCTTGCATTGATTGAGATCTTCTTTTACCCAATCTTGCAGATGACTCTAATCTCTGATTTTCTATATCAGAACCTCTTTGTAAAGCATCCATCAAAAGACCTGAAGCAGTTTCTCTTTCCATTTCTTTGGAACGATATTTTCCCATCTTCTTTTCTTTCTTGGATGCTAAAGCTTTACTTCCAGCAGTAGCTGCTGTACTAACTGCTGTTGCGACTAACATTGCGGTAGCTGGGTCCATATTCACTCCTTAAGTTGTCCAATAGAATCCAGAAATTTTAAGTTCGGATGTATTTCCAAAACTTGCATCTGTGACACCAGTTTGAACATTAGCACCACATCCAACTATATTAATTGATCCACTATTCGGGGGTATTTCTCCTACAATGTAAGTTGCTGAATATGGGCCTGATGTTGGATAAGTCCCTAAGAACGCTTGAATTGAACAAGATTGGAACACATTATCATTTGCACTAGAAACAGGAGGCAATGTGATAGAAGCATTTCCTGTAGAAGATCCTTTATTAGACAAAGCAATGGTTATATTGAAATAAACCATCTTTCCAAATCTCCAATACTTACCTATCTGACCATTAGCTTGGTAAGTAATCCCAGTAGAACCACCACCAAAAGAAAGAACTGGTGTATAAGTTTGAAGTGCTGGTAATGAGAATGTTGGGTCACCTGCGACACCATCTCCTGCCGTGATAAGTATTCCATTAGTAGGATCACTAGACGTTAAAGTCCTTGCATGAGCAACACTTCCGTCTTTAGAAATGAATCCAGCTGTAGTGGCCAATTGATAAATATTTTTCAATAGCCCAAGAATAGCTAATTGATTAGCTCCAGCGGATCCATTTGTGCCTATACCAGTTGTATTATCAGCAACATCTGCATTTAACTTTTGATAAGTAATTGCTCCATCATCTATTCCTGAAGAAGCAAGAGGTACTCCATTATTAGGTCCTCCAGAATGATCATGCTGATCAATATTAAACATCCCAGCAGAAAAAGAAGCGTCATAGTTCGTTTCTCCTGCGCTAGGAATGTAAATCGACATATTCGGAGTTGTAAGGCCCAATTCACCCTCCTTCAATAATAGTGTTATTTTGTTTACATAAATTGGTTGTTTCTATACCATATACACCATGACACAAAAAAAGGTGAAAAATGGCAATACAAAGAAAGAACCCTGTACAATATAATAAATGCCCCATGTGCGGAAAAGATTGTGGTTTTTCTGGAGATGGGAAATACATAAGATTAAGCAGACCTCGAAAATTTTGTTCTAGATCTTGTTCTCTTAAATTCAGACATAAAGACAAAATTGTCTACATAAAATGTCCAACATGTAAAAAAGAATTTAGAAAATGGCATGAAGATGGAATGGCAAGAAAACATTGTTCCATGAAATGTTACAACGCTGTCAGAGAAAATCACTTTCCTAAATACAACTACCCAGAAAAACAAAAGAAAAATTACAAAATGAAAAAAATCAATGGAAAACAAATCTATTACCATAGATGGGTTATGGAAAATCACCTCGGAAGAAAACTTAATCGCAGTGAAGTTGTTCATCATATTAATGGAGACCCACATGATAATAGAGTTGAAAACCTTATGATTTTATCCCAATCGGAACATATGAAAATGGAGAATTCAAACTGGAAAAAACTTTCCGAATGATTTTCATTCATAGTTATTTTCATGATTGACTCTCCATGCTTTGTATTATTTAAATATACTCTGTAACTATGCAAATTCCATTTCCACCAGCTCCACCTGCTTGTTGAGTTTGGGTAGGAGCGCAACTAGCACCAGAACCTCCTCCACCCTGTAAACCAACAGACCCAGCATTAGCAGATCCAGTTTGGTTTGTTCTACTAGGCCCACCAGCACCTAATGGAGAAGCGGCACCATGTCCAGAATTATAACCGTATTCAAAAGCTGTACCAGCATCAAAGAAATTAAAACCCGCATATCCTGGATTTCCTGAAATACTAAAAGACACTCCAGAACCTGAAGCAGTTCCTCCGGCACCTCCTTGAGCACCATTTCCAATTGAAGTCACACCTCCCTGACCTCCAACACCACCAGTACATGATATTAAAGTCCCGAAAGAAGAAGTACCACCTGTACCACCTGTATTTGCACCTGCCGAACCACCAGAGCCACCTGTACCAATAGTAACTGTTTGACTAGCTCCTATTGTTGCAGCAGAGAAAACACCTTCTGCATAAGCACCAGCACCACCACCTCCACCTGCACTTGTAGCTGAACCACCATTTGTTGCACATCCTCCTCCTCCTCCTCCAGCTCCAACAATTCTAACTGTACAATATTTCATTCCAGATGTAGGAGTGTAAGTGTTAGATCCAGTAGATGTAAAAACTTGCATATTAACTGTTGTAAAACCAGAACTAGCAGCAGCTTGCCAGGTAGGTAAAGCACTAGATCCATTAGATGTTAGAACTTGTCCAGAACTTCCAGCTCCAGCATTTTGAAGATTTCCTGTAGTTGTAGTACCTCCACAAATAACTCCATAAGCCGTGGTTGAAGTTAAACCTGTTCCACCACCAGCAACAACAGCCGTTCCAAATGCAGGATTCGAAGAAGAGCCCTGAGATATTAATGGAACGCCAGAAGTCGCAGATGGTGCGACGTTGTCTAAAGAATTTGATGTAGCTCCTCCCACTTGCACATTGTATTGAGTTGCAGGGGAACCAGAAAATCCAGTTCCCGTGTTTCCTACAACACCAGTTGTCGAAGCGTTTATTGAATTTGTCTCTGTTGTTGCCATTAATTAACTCCTTATGATGTAACAAGATTCCAAGTACCGATCATAGATGTTGTACGCCAAACGGCAGATGCACCTCCCGTAATACACATCAACTCCATACAATCTCCTGCATTATTACCAGTAGATGTTCCAGTCGCTCCAGCTAAACCAGATGCTGCACCAGTAACAATTTGTTGACCTGTATTAGGAGTAATAGTTGCTATCCCTGTTTTGCCAATAAATTTTATAACATCTCCTTCTGTAGCTGTAGATGGAAGTGTATAAACAACTCCTCCGCTTCTGTTGGTAACATATCCATTATTGACAGAGCAATCCTGAGTGGCTCCTGTGACATCTGTAACTGGAAAAAAACCAGAAGGATAATTTTGGAAGCTTGGATTTGCAGAAGCCCCATTACTTGTTAAAACTTGACCTGCTGTAGAAGGAGAAACATTAGCTATTGAGCTAGAAGTGCTTGATCCGACCAAGACAGCATATTGAGTAACAGCTGATGCGGAAAAAGCTGTTCCGTTAAATCCCACGACTCCCGTGGTTGATTGATTGATTGAATTACTTGGGGTTGTTGCCATAAAACCTCTTAACTAGTTTGTAAATTCCATATTCCCATCGTACCTGGAATCGCCATCCAAGTAGACGTACTATCTCTATAAACCAAAGTGATAGCATCACCTATCGATGAACTTTCGCAAGTACCAGCTAAAACAGAAATTTGAGAACCGACTCTAATAAATTGACCTGTGTTTGCTGTGATAGTCAAAACACTTGCTGTATCTGCTATGAAAGAAATGGTGTCTCCTTGTGATGGAGAAGCTGGTAAAGTGGCAACAGCCAAAGCTGTTACAAAATAACCATTATATGCGACCGCATTGAAATTACCTACTTGGTCTGTCCAAGGAAAAACATCTGAATTAGAAACATCCGCTGTGATATCAGGCGCATTGTATCCGAAATTAATTGTCCCATTAGGAGAGGCCATAACCCCTGGTCTAATAAAAGGAGAAACCGCGTTTCCAATCAATAATTGACCATCTGCTGTTATACTTCCAATCGTTGGATTTGATCCCGTGAAATTCACGTTATCCGCATTCATGATATCATTGGTAAAACCAGCCATTATAACCCCCTAAATACGAAAATTGTGATGGCTCCCCAATTCAACGTGAATGTATTTTCTCCCGTGACTTGTAAAACCGCGTCTGTTCCAGAACCTACAATTTCATAATTTACAGTAGCACCACCACCAGATAAACCAGCTGTTCTATGAGCAATTGAATCTGTGTCATCCACCACAGTTAAAGAAGCCCCATCAGACATAGCAGTGGTATAAAGAACACCTCCCAAAGCTTGTGTCCCATCTATTGAATAAGCGCAAATTTGAGTCGTAAAAAAGTAAGTCCCTGCAACACTACAATCAATCGTTGAAAGATCAATTGTTGCTGCATTCACGGTTTGACCAGTGTTTGTCGTTCCATTTTGAACCTTTACGAAAACAGTATTTGGAAACATTGGATCGAAATAAGTTTCGATTCCAGATCCTCCCAAAAGATTTAAATTAACTGGACTTCCAGATCCAGGGACTGCTCCTCCAGTATCGGGAGTAACCGTTTCAATCCCTGAAAAACTAGGAGGGCCACCATCTCCAAAGAATTGTTGTTGGCTCATACGTATTCAACCTCCAACCCAACCCAACCATCAGGAGAGCCAGGAGCAGAATCAAATTTAACTTGAAATTGAGTTCCTGCCTTCACATACATATCGTTAGTCTTATTGTCATAAGCCCTACCTGATAAAGCAGGCATTTTTATCATGTTTTGAGTACCGTCAGTGGATACGTAAATATCCCCATTGGTATTATTTGTAATCCAAATTCGGAAACAGTCTCTTGTCAAGACTGCTCCGAAGTTTTGATAGGATGTCGTAAGTGATCCAGCAGCGATTTCTCTAATCGCTTCCCACTTTATACTATTACCTGTGTTAGCCATAGGAAATCGCTCCTTCTTTTAACTTACAAAACTGTTCGTGTTATAGCTGCAAACTAAAACGTCTAAATCAGCATCGTTAACACCAGAAGCGTTGCTATCCGATTCAACGGTTTGATAAACCAATTGACTAGACGTTGAGCTGACAATCTCAACTAATGTATTGGTTTGCCCAGCAGCTGGTTGAAAAAACACATAGGGCACATCTCCAAAGGAAGGAACCCAATTGATTGTCACAACATTTGCAGCCTTACTGATAGTACAAAGGAATTTACCTCTTCCATCCAATCCATCTGTTCCAGCTGAAGCACCGACGGCAGAGCCGTCGATACTAAAGTTTCTAATCGTTAATCCTGGTTGATCTACCCATACAGGGAAGGTTTGTCTTGACATTTTCTATCTCCTTAATTTATTGTTTTTCACTTTCTTAAATTTAAGAAGTAGCCAAGTTTGAAATCAAACCAGTGAACGTCGGGTTAATATAGAATTCCGCGTAAGTCGCGTAGAAAATTCCATAAGAATCCAAAGGCGTTCCAGAAACCTGTAGAGGGAAGAATATGCTATCACCGTTCTCGATGAAACCACCTGGATCATTACCCTCAGCAGTGTCAGGACGAATATACATGTGAACTTTGTTTCTGTTAATAGCATACATGCGATCTTCCTGAACGTAAGGAGACCAGTGAATTCTAACAGTACGTCCGTTAATCTTAACGGCAGCTACTTGAGAACCAGCTTGTCTTTCTGGTGACACTTCAGGTTGAATATAGATAATGGATTTAGCATCTTCGCTATCTTCAAACATTCTCAATTGTGTCATAGACATAATGTAGTCTGTTGGAAGATCTCCACGAGCTAAGAATCTCATTTGTTGGTCAAGCTCTCTCATAAGTTTTACAGAAAGAGTTTGTCCTTGAGCATCCAATCTAGATGCATGCCAACGATACCCAACAGGTACTCCATAAAGAGAACCAGCAACAGTATCGCAAACACCTTTAAGACCAAACATCTCATTGTTTCGAGATTTTTGCTTATAGACATCTTGGTTAGGAGCTGGAACTTGAACGCCATTTTGACGACTTACACTAATCACACGAGTATCTAAATTGATATCAGTGATCAAGAATAAATCTGTTCCTGTACCTATGTTTAAAAGGTCATTTAACATCCAAGGAGCTTGCAACCATGTAGCTTGTGTGATCAATAAATCATATTGACCTGGGCCAGTAGCAGTCACTGTTTGAATGGTTCCAAGAGATCCTGTACCATCTCCGAAGAATTGACGAGCAATTTGATCTGCGAAAGATCGCTTAAGAGTCAAAATAGAAAGCTCGGTACAATCCATGAACGCACCAATATTGGTTCCAGCTCTTCGAGCTGCTTTCATAGATTGAGAATCGATAACTGAAGTCGCGTAAACCGACTTAGCAAAGATAACTGGACGGTAAATATAGGCGGTTGAGGAGCTAGGTAACGCACCAGAAGATTGTCCACCACCCCAGTCAACGAGTTGTGCCATTTCTAATCTATTACCAACGAATTTGGAGGATTTTTGAATCATCCCAATAAGCTCTGAATGATCCCATCCAGCTGCATCTAATTCAAAGTCACCGTACGCTATACGGTATAATTGCGAAAGGTCTGTTAAGCTAAACTGCTTGATAACTGAAGACATTTAATTACCTCATAGTAATCGGGGTTTTTCTAAATTCATCTTTTCTTTCCAATATTTTCTGACTTAAAATGTCGAAGTCGCTACCGCCTTGCTCACGATATTGAGGGCCCATAGCAAGTCTTTGCTTGGTTGACAGAGTTCTTATATCTCTGTTTCTCTGATCGTCAGCTTGTTGTTTTTTTCTAGCAGGAGTCACCACCTCACGGATGATGTCTCTAATATCTTCTTCATCCAAATCAGGGTTGAGACGTATTTGATCAGAAAGAGTGAAAATAAGATCATTGTCCGATGAATAAGATGGATTGATTTCATTAATGACAGAGATGATGTCTCTTTGCATCAATGTTTCCTGAATCAACTCTTCCACCTTGTCCAAAACGTCATGTTCTGTTTCCATACCTTCAAGCAAATCTTCATTGTTCAAAACCGCATCAACCATTTGGCCAAATTCTGAATCCCCTATCTGAGGGTAGTCTGAAAGCATTTCCTGTTTCCGAAGAACCACAGCTTGCTCTCTTTCCTTCCTTGATAAATTCTCTTCAGCCTTCTTTAATTTCTTTTCTCTGTTAAAAGCATCGCGTTCCTTGTCATCCATTTTACCAAGTGATTCCGCTTGCTCTGCGAGCTTTTCCAAATAATTATTGTACTCAAACTCGCTGTCCGCCTCTTTTGCTTTTTCTGAAATATATTCCAGAGCTCCAAGGGGATCTTCTTTTGCTATTCTAGAGAACTCTTTAAATGTGGTTTGAATTCTCTTCTTTTCTTGAGCTAAAGAATGCATTCGGTTTTTAACCGCAACATCTCCAGCTGCTCTATCTTTCAATTCTCTCAGAGTCAACTTTAACGGCTTTTTATCAGCCATCATTTCCAATTCAAAATCATCGTCAATTTCGACTGAATCATCACCTCTTCTAAAGACGAACTTTTTATTATTACCAGATTCTCGTCTCTCTTGCTTCTGCTTCTGATTTTTTTGACTCTCATCTTCAGACTGATTTCTCCTGTCTAAAAGCTGTTCTTTTAAATCTTGATATCCGTCGTGATCGATTTCAACGGTGGTTGCCTGGTATGTTTGATCCATAACCAATTCCTTACGGCCTAAAGGTTTGTATTTCGGAGAAAAACGGGAGGATTAAATCAAGTTTTCTTGATTCATTCCTAATTCGGCGAGTTGTTCGGTTGGCATTGTTTCGTCTGAAACAGGAGCTCCCATCGGTGGCATCATGGGTTCGTTAACAGGCTTGGCTGTATAGAACATTGGAAACTGACGAAGACCTTCCAATTTCATTGCGAAAGTTGGATTTTCGGCAGCTTGTTCAAACATTAGTTTTTCAGTAGCAGCCACGTGTCCAATGAATAGGTCTTGCACCTCTATTGGAGACTGCTTGAAGTCTAATGTCTGCATCGGAATTCTATGAGTGTCCCAATGCGCGATAAGATCCTCAAATCTAGCTGGTGGTAAAATTTCTTTACCTCCCATCATATCGTGATTTTCGGCTTCGGCTGATGAGACAGATGCGGTAATCGCATTCATGAATTTCTTGGAATGAGACAAACCAAGCATATCCATGAATACCTCATTGGTTAACATTTCTGGAAACTCTCTTTTGATAGAAAGAAGCATCTGCGTTCTTGCTGCCTTGGAATTTGCCAGATTACCAGTTGTGGTAATATGAACGTCGTAACTTTTTTGAAGATTGATAGGGTCAAAATATCTCAATTGATAAGTGTTATGCTTACCAAGAATCTTAATCAACCGACCATCATCAGGGTGATATTTATCTTTAGCAATCGTGATCATCAAGCGATAATATTGCTCCATACATCTAATATGGGATTTGATGTCAGGGGATGCTAATTGATTTCTTAAATCCTCAAAATATTGAAGAGCCACAAACGAATCTAATTGAGCGTTTGGAGTCTCTCCCTTCACAAGCGGATTTTGAAGAGCCACTTGATCCATCACTTTTTGGATATTCTGTTGGAAATTAAAAATAGAAGACGTGTTTGTCTGAGGGGTTTCGATGGTTGGTTTTATGTTTCCATGCCATTCGATAGCGGTTGTTCCGTTTGGCATTCTTTGCGCATCAACACCAGAAGTCTCATGAACAAACATCTTTGGAGATTCCATCTCCAGGTTATTGTAGATCTGATTTGCTATTCTGTTGTTGGCATCCGACAGATTTTTGCAGTTTCTAAATAAGATGGGTATTCCTCTCGATCCAAGACCAACGTCCAAGTCTTTGAAATGGAGCAACGGGAGTTTTTGGTTTTGGATGAGTGTCGGAACGGTGATAGGTTCATTGACCAACATATGGTCGTCAGAGCATACGATATGCCTTCCTTCTGGCATAAATTCGTGGCTTTTGTGGTACAAGTAATAAATTTTTCGAATATTGGGATTGTCTTTTTCCGTGTTGGTGAATACATCATATTGTATTGCTGGCCCCCTATCCTGAAGATTGACTTCCCAATTAAATTTGGGGTATTTTTTCTGTAAATAATCAACTTCTTTGTATTCTATCCACCAGAACCAATTAGCGTCTCCAGTATAAGTCTTGGGATCAAACATGACATCCCAAGGCATAGGATTGATGATCTCAACATCACCAATTCTCATGTTCTTTCTTAACTTAACAGGAAGGCCACCGATTCCAGTGATACTCTTTCCTTCATCATCTACAATATCGATGTCATCATCGATGTATTTTTTTGCTAAAGGATGAATGTCGCCTATATTTGGGTTCCAAAGAAGAACTGAAAAAGCCTCTCCAAAAATCTTCTTCTGAATTTCCCATCTAAAACGCCACTCTTCTGTCCCTAAAGTATAGTCCATAGACTGCAACCAGTCTTTAACTACATTACAAGCCACTTTATCGGAATAATCTTCACTATTTGGTAAAACATCTGGAACAAGTTCATGAGAAACGACCATTGTAACCTGATCCATAACCAGTCTATAAAGGTCATTTATGAAAATTTGTTCTGTTGAAGAGAAAATATCCGAAGTATTCGCGTATATTTGGGTGTATGGAGAAGCCCAATTCGGGTTTACACCAGCCCCAAGAAAAAATGCTAAATTTGCTTTTTGTTCTCTAAAAAGAGGTCTATAATACTCTGAAAGGTTAAATGAAGCTTCCCTGAACCAATCTAGGACTGGCGCTTCCTTTTTATACTCGATATTATAAAGTGGGCGGACGTATGGAATCTTTTTACTCAAAAAATATTTAGATAACTCAAGTTCGCTCATGTACTTCTACTCTCATTGGCACTTTAAACGCCTCTTTGATGCTATCCCAATTATTCGGTTTCATCGGTGACTTCGGCGTTTCATTAGTGACAATAAGATGCTCGACCTTTACTAGTACATGATCGAATCTTTCATTTAAGAAATCTAATCTTTCATTGATTTTATCGTCTTGATGATCAATGTTTTCAATGATTAAATTTATCAACTCATTTGTCTTTTTATGCATCAGTTCATGAGCGACAAGATCTACCTTCATTCCCTTCATATAACGAAAAAGAATAAAATTTAAGACCAAGCTAGCTTTTAACAGGATTATGTAAAAAACTTCCATGCAATTCCTTACGATGCTAGACTGCATTTTTATTGCAACAGATTTTTTTAGCAAGGTTTTTATTATGAAAGACAAAAACGATAATTTTTCGACGTTAGGAATGAAGATAAACGTAGACCCTGAAAAAAACATTATTAATTCAAATTTTATTTTTGGAATAATCAATGATCTTACTCTTATAAGCAATCTCTTGACTGAAGGAGATAGATTTATTGCAGGATATCAACTGGGAAGACTTCAAGGAGATTTGGTATTTCTCATGGAGCAACTTGAGGTTAAAGAAAAAAAACAAGAAGAACTCAAAGCATGCTCATCTTGGGAAGACGATTACGAAGATGAAGATGATGAAGACGATTTGAATCATGAATTAGAAGATTTAAAAATAGAACTAGACAAATGCAAAGAAGAAATTAAAACGTATAAAAACGCATTAATGGATGGAACTGATTATATAATTGATTTAATAAGAAAAAAAACCATATCACCTGGATATTTACCAGAAGCAATATCAATTCTAAAAAAATCTGGAGTACCAGAATCTGATTTAAAACTCATGATAGATTCATGCATACATTAAGGAATTTAAATGTTTAAATCTCAGAGATATTCAATTGAAGTTTATGACGATCAAGTAGAATTTTATGGAGCAATGCCATTAGATGAACTTCATCAATGGCTTTCCCATTTTCAAGAATTAGGTTTCGATCAAGTTGATCAAGGATCAGAAAATTCAAGTCTTATCATTTCGAAATCGAAAGGACAGGAAGAAACCCCATTTCGAGCAGAACATGAAAGAACTTTAAAAGAATTAAATAAACACGAAATCAAACTAAAGGAGTTACAAGATTTAGTTGAATCGCAAAAACAATACATTATAGAACTTAATTCAGATCTAACTTTAACAAGAAAACAAAACCAATTAAAAGAAATGGAAATAAGTAGATTGAATTCTCATAAAATTTTGTTAACTCATATTTTAGAAGACAATCACATTCAAGTGCAATTGGAGGATGAGTGCAAATAAATCTTAAATTTTTTTATTTATATACTTGGAAAACTCAAAATCATTTCAATCAGGTTGAAAGTTGTGGACTCTGGTTTAGAATTTTTGGCTACGGCTTGCATTTTAGTAATTCTAGTCTTTTATTCAGCGAAAGAAACGGCTTAACAAAAATTTGGAAACTCCCGTTTGGATTTAAAATGAAAGTCTTAAAAAGAGACGCTTTCTGGATTAACAGAGGATAAAATGGCTTGGCAAAAACAAGAAAGCTTCAAATCTGGAAATAAAGTTGACAAGACCAACCCTCAGAAAAAATATTATAGCCAAGAAAGGCCAATTCGTTACGAAGAGATAAAACCCTACAATCCAGAAGAAACGAACGAACCACCATCAAAACACGAAAAACCAACGTTCATTCAAGACTGGATTAAATGCCGCGATAGACACCCAGGGCAAACGGAAGTTTTGAAAGCCCTATTCGACGATGGATGCCAATACGTGTTTTATCGAGCAGGAAGAAAGGGAGCTAAAACGACAACTGCCATCGATGCCGTTTGGAGACAAGCATTAGAACAACCTAACCGAGTCATTTACCTTTGCTATCCAACTATCGCTCAAGGGATTGAGGTTGTATGGGAGGAAAGAAGGCTTCAAACCTGTGACCAACGAGACGATTGGATGTTCGACAAATACGTCGAAAAAGTTGACGACTCTCGCCATATTGTTAAATTCTGCAATGGCTCCTTTGTGAAACTCATAGGAACCTGGACGGAAGCACGAGGAAGGGGAACTCAGCCAGACTTCTTGGTATTCGATGAGTTTCAAGACTGCAACCCCGACTACATCGAAGCGATGGATGCTAACCTTGCTGCCAAAGAAAATTCAAAATGCTTAATCATGGGAACACCTCCAAAAAAGCGAAATCAGTACGAAGAATGGTGGGAAAGAATCAAAAATCACCCGAAAGGAAAGACTTTTCACTACACTAGCTATGACAATATTCGACTCCCTCATTTGAAAGAATGGCTTGATAATAAACACGTTGAGTTGGTTAGAGCAGGCAAAGAGGACGTGTGGTTAAGAGAGTACATGGCCGAGCTTTGCTATTCAAGCGCCGATAGGGTGCTTCCAGATGCAAAATTCATGGAAAAAGATGAAATGCTCAAAATGCTATCTCTTTTCGATTACAAGGAAAGAATTCCTGTTTTGGCTATATCGGTTCACCCAAACTACTTTTGTGCGATTTTGGCATGCCTAAATCGCCAGAAAAACGTATTTGTGATTGACATGATGATGGTTCCTCAAGTTTGGGATAAATCTTTGGCCGAAATCTATCCACTTTTGGGCGAAAAGGTAAAATTTATTCAAGACCTATGCCATAAAAAAATTCGACAAATCGTTTGGGATGAGAGCGGAGCTTTCGTTGACATCGTCACGGGATTTACAAAATGCCGAAAAGATATCAAGTGGCAAGACCGAGGTTTTCCCCTTCTTCGAGAGATGATGGTTAAAGAAAAAATCAAGTTCAGTCGAGATGTAGCAGACTTTGGTGTTGAGTGCCAAAATCTACTAATCGAAGACAACGACAAAGAAATTCAAAAAAACTATCCCATGATTTGCACGTTTGCCATGATGGTCAACGAGTACTTTTCTCAAGA
>OFJB01000182.1_pt1 | contig 35273 bp, 37 predicted proteins | sample 1775081 | NCBI WGS metagenome assembly OFJB01 (sample SAMN08195771, study PRJEB24354) | sludge metagenome | isolation source: initial sludge from phenol fed wastewater aerobic bioreactor | place: India: Nagpur | collected 2016-06-05
TGGTTCTACCGAACCAACTTTGTTTTAATTGTTAAACTTTATATAAACCGTTCGGAACTTTTACCGGACACACATGAATTGAAATATGATAATTTGGCCTCTGAGAGACTGTTTTGAGAGAGCAACAGGTCGGAGAGTGTAAATATTCCCTCTCTATATCCGTTTAAAGAGATACTATAGCTCTCCTCTGCAAGGGTGACACTCCTCCTCTGCCTCTCTACAGCGGCAGATGATGTGGTATAATTTCCATATGCATCCTCTATATCTCTCTTAAGAAGCTCTGTTGTATTTAATTTAAGATTTTCAAGCTTACTCTGCTCAAGATAGTTCTGAGCAAGCTTGTTATGTTTCTCCCTACCGTCAAAAACAGGAATTGTAAGACCTATACCAACAACACCAACTTTATAGAACTTATCTCCTCCACCTTTGAAATAATCGAAGGAGTTTCTCTGGCCCTGATAGTAATATTGCCCGAAAGCTGCCAATGACGGCAGATACTCCTGCCTCTTTGCTTTTATTGCCAACTCAGAGAGGAGTATCTGTTTGTCAATCGCTTTTATAGCTGTTCTATCAGATATATCGATACTATTCTGGCTCTCGATAGTGTAGTTGTCGGGCAGATTACCAGTTAGTTTAACATTCTCATTTATACCCATTCCAATAAGATATTTGAGAACTCTTAACTGCTGCATAAGAAGCTCCTGAACACCCTCATACTCGGTTTGAACATTGTCGATATTAACAAGAACTCTTGAGTAATCGGTTTTTCTGACCACTCCATTCTCACTCTGCAGATTTATCACTTCGGCAATTCTCTTAAGGTTCGCAAGATTCTCACCAATACAGTCTCTTTGCATCTCTATATTGCGACATAGAAGCCACATTTTTGACACCTGATAGATAATCTCCTCCCTCTGCTGCTCCAGATTAAGTTTGCTAAGCTCCTGCATCTGATTTGCCATTGCAATTGAGGTAAAATAGCTTCTGCTGAAGAGGATCTGAGATGCCTTAAATCCGCTCTGCCAGTCAAACTTAGTTCCTATTTCAACAGGGATAAGACCTGTCTGCCCGAATATCTCACCCGGAACAATCATTTTAGGTATTGCAAAATATTGGCTGAAGTTGCTATATGCCTCAAGTTGAGGATATAATTTGCTTTTAACCTCTTTAACACGAAACCTCGAAATCTGCAGATCAATATCTGCACTCTTAACAGCGATATTATTTTTTAATGCCAGATCGCAAGCCTCTTTTAAAGAGAGTAGGGTAGTCTTCTCCTGACAATTGGAGCTTTTGGCTCCTGTAATAAGGAGCATAAATAGAAATAAGTGCTTTAAATTCACATTATTTAAAGTTTGTTTGATAATAAACCGACCATTCGGTCTGGGTGGCTGAAAAAAAAAACTAAGCTTTAATCTGTTCGTATAACATATCCCAATGCTCTTTAACAGGAACGATCATCGTGTCAAAATCGGCGCCTCGCATAATCATATGCATTCCAATACCGTCGCTCAGATACATAAACATTTCGGCGATTTGCCGGTCTGACATCGGCGATTTTATCTCTCCACCTGCTCTTGCCCGCTCTACGGCCAATGTCCATTGATCTATTTCAAGATTAAATGCATCAATTGCCCTTGCCCGGAACTCAGGAAAGAGTTTAAGAGCATCGAACATAAGTGAAAAGTAATTGAGCGTTAATGTATTTTCAGAGTCGCCATAGTCAAAGTTACCCAGGTAATTTTTTGCCAATGTTACAGAATCGTTAAGATATTGCTCATAGAACTCTTTAAGGCTGTTTTTTGAGTAGTCATTGAAGTCTCTGGTGAGTGACTGGAAAAAGAAAACGATTACTTCCAGAAATAGCTCCTCCTTACTTTTAAAGTGGTGGTAGAAGGCTCCTTTAGAGAGACCCGTCACCTTAACTATCTCTTGCATAGTTACTTCCTTGTAACACTTTTCAAGAAACAGCTTAGATGCAACAATAATAATATGTCTCTTTGAGCTATTCATATACCGACCGTTTGGTATGCAAATCTATATATTTTTGCTTTTATACAAAAAAGAGCTGCAGAAGCTCCTCCGGATAAGAGATCATGTATTGCGCACCTGCCTGTTTTAACTCATCTGCTTTGCGGAATCCCCAGAGTGCGCCAACAGGAATCATTCCGGCATTGACTGCGGTGAACATATCGGTATCGGTATCACCTATGTAGATTGTCTCTTGTGGTACAACTCCGAACACTTCTGCAATTCTGAGCGCTACTGACGGATTGGGCTTCCTGAGTTCATCAATCTGGAGTCCCTCCACCTGTCCGAAATAACCCGGAAACATATCATTGACTATCTGCTCTGTAAATGGGTGAGCCTTGTTTGAAAATACAGCCATTTTGACACCCCTCTCCTTCAGGGAGTCCAATAGCTCGAGAACACCGCTATAAGGAGCTGTTTTGTTAATACAGTTTTTAGCATATGAGTCCATCATGGCACTATAGCACTTCATAATAATCTCTTCATCACTCGCACTTGCCGGAAGTGCCGACTTTACTAGATTCTTTATTCCTCTACCGACAAAGTACCGGTAAGCATCCTTTTGGTGTGTCGGGTATCCGAACCCGGACAGAATTGAGTTCATTGAGTCGGCCAGATCTTCAAGAGAGTCGACAAGAGTGCCGTCAAGATCAAATATTACTGCTTTAGGAGTCATAAATTTTGTTTGTTTCTGCAAAGTTATTTAAAACTCCCTTGGATGAAAATCGGGCTGATTGCAGATATTGATATTTACTGAAAATTGTCGGGGTGACCCGACTCGAACGGGCGACCTCTACGTCCCGAACGTAGCGCGCTACCAACTGCGCTACACCCCGAAGCTCTTCATAATGCAAAAGTAGATAAAATTACTTTTGGATGTACAACTGCTTTATTTAGTGAAGACTAATTTAGCAGATTATATCAAAACTATAAATAGACGAGTGTAATAATTATTACATTATTAACATAATGTCCCACAATTATTTTTCTATAAACCCTTTATGAATTATATTTGTTCTGTTCCTATTGATAAATTTTAGATCTATGAAGAGATATTTTGCATTAATTCTGATGTTTTTTGTTGTGGCATCATGCTTTGCTCAACAGGAGAGAGCTCTTAAAAGAAAAGTAGCCATCGGCCGCTTTTCAAATGAAACTCAATATGCTAAGAGCGTATTTTACGACAAGGATAATGATCCTATGGGGAAACAGGCATCCGATATCTTATCTGCCAAACTCGCCTCCTCCGATAAATTTCTGCTTATCGAGCGGCAGGATATCGATAAAATAGCTGCCGAAATAAACATAGGTGGCGGAATTTCTCAAAAAATCGGAGCAGATTATCTGATTATCGGATCTATAACTGAGTACGGAAGGAAGACAATAGGGAATCAAAAGGTCTTTTCCAGCAGTAAAGAGCAGATTGTTGAGGCTGCTGTTTCAATAAGACTTGTGGATGTATCTACAGGGTTGATAATCTTCAGCGGTGAAGCAAAGGGAGAGGCTACGGCTGAGGATAAAAGAGTTATGGGATTCGGAAAGAGTGCCGATTTTGATGCTACTCTTTCGGATAAGGCTATCTCTGCAGCAATTACAAAGCTGGTTGAGAACATTATTAACAAGTGTACCGACTCTCCATGGAGAGCATATCTGCTCTCGGTTGAGGATGGAATCTATATTATCTCAGGTGGTGCATCACAAGGTATTAAGGCCGGCGATACTTTCAGAGTAACTGAGCGTGGTAAACAGGTGAAAAATCCACAAACCGGTCTTATGATTGAGTTACCGGGTAAGGTAGTTGCAACTCTAAAAATCTCCCAAACAATGGGTAACACTCCGCAGGATGAGGTATCTCTTGCATCTGTAATTGAGGGTAGTATTGACGCTTCAAATCTAGGCAAGTATTATATCAACGAATAAAATATTATGATGAAAAAGTTATTGCTGTCTGTTATTTTGATGGCCGGGCTCAGCGCCTGCGGCCCTCAAATGTACTCAACAAGATCGGGCGGGCTTGAGAACAGCTCTTTTATTGTGGTGCTGGCTGAAAATGCCGATTACGAGGAGGCTGCTGTCTCTGTTGATGTGGACGGAAAGGTGTCTGCTATTGAGAAGGTATATAAAACAAAGGCTGCCCGTAAGGCAATTCCTATTGTTATCACTCCCGGAAAACACAAAATCAAAGTTATTGTTAACGGATCTGTTGTAAGCGAAGAGAGTATATTTCTGGGCTTAAGAGAGACAAAAAAGATTGTTCTTAAATGAGAGTATTTGCAGCTTTAATCTCCGCCGGATTGCTGATTTCGTCCTGCGGATCCGGTGATGTTCTATATAATTGGAAGGGATATGACGATGCAGTATACTCATATACCAAAAACAGTACCGAACAGAGTGTCGAGAATCTGATAAAGATATACAGAAAACTTATTCAGAATTCAGGTGGAACAAGAAGAGTACCTCCTCCGGGTGTATGTGCCGATTACGGATATCTGCTTATTAAAAAGGGTGAAATTGAGAAGGGTAGGGAACTGCTTGTAAAAGAGACTCAATTATACCCTGAATCAAAGCCATTTATTGACAGAATTCTGAAAAGATTTGAACAATGAGAAAATTTCTATTTGTATTGGCACTTAGCTTCTCAATTTTAAGCTGTGCTCCGCAATTGCCTACAAAATCGGTAACATATAAGCAGATATATGAGGAGAAGCCTCTCTCGATTCTTGTGTTGCCACCAATTAACAGAAGTACAAAAGTGGAGGCAAAAGAGCTGTTTTATAGTTCATTGGCGGTTCCTTTTACTCTTAAAGGTTACTATGTTATGCCCCCTCTGCTCTCAATGGAGATTCTTAAGGAGGAGAGTGCATATGATGCCGAAATGTTCATCAACAGCTCTATGAAGAGAGTTGGGGAGCTATTCGGAGTGGATGCTGTGCTGTTTACAACTATTCACAGCTGGAACAAAACAACTATTGCCTCTCAGATTCGGGTTAAAATAGAATATGTCCTGAAATCAACAAAAACCGATGAGATACTATTTAACCGAATAGGCGATGTAACTCTCAGTATTTCTATGAACTCCGGAAATCCGCTCGTAGATCTTGTAGGAAGTATGGTGACAACTGCGCTCACTAAAGAGATAGTAGTTGGAAGAAACTGTAATATCTTTACAATAAGTGACATCCCTGCCGGAAAGTACAGTCCGCTCCACGGAACCGACGGAAACGGATCTGCTCAGCCGAAGGAGTTCAAAGCTGTCCTGAATAACTCATATTAGTGGAACAGTGCTAAATAGCACTACTAAATTAACAGTCACGACAGATATCTGCCGTGACTCTTTTTTATTTGTAATAGTCAGGAAAAAATAGTAAATTAGTGGTGCGATGAGTTACCAGGATCAATTTCTAAAACATCTGCAAGTTCAGAAGCGTTACTCACCCCGTACAATTGATCTGTACAGGGAGGCAATCTCAGGGTTTTACCTGTTCATTTCACTGCCTGAGGAAAATAATGAACTTATCCCTCTGGAATATAATAATATAAGGAGTTATATATCTAGCCTGGCCAATCGTAAACTTAGTGCCAGGAGTATTAATCTCAAATTGTCTGCACTCAGCAGTTTCTGTTCATATCTTTATAAAGAGGGATTATTGTCCTCAAATCCTGTAAAAAAAGTCAGGCGCCCCAAACAGAGTAAGCCTCTTCCGGGATTCTATCCAAAGGAGGCTATAGAGAGGTATTTTGAAGGTGGGCCGGCGGGTGACTCTTTTAGTGAGTTTCGTGACAGGATTGTTGTTGAGGTTATCTATACAACCGGGATTCGGAGGGCAGAACTGGCCGGCCTAAAAATCGGCGACTACGACAGGAGTCGCGGTTTGCTGAGAGTTACGGGAAAGGGGAGGAAGAGCAGAGAGATTCCGGTTACCGAGGAGTTGACAGTTGCTCTCGATGGCTATCTTGAACTCTTCCGGGAAGAGTATCCGGACAACCCTTCGGGATATATGTTTTTGACCGATTCCGGTCAACCTTTCTATCTCTCGTTTGTTAATAAAATAGTGAGAAGAGAGCTGCAGAGAGCCGGTGGATTTGACGGTAAGAAGAGTCCTCACGTTTTGAGACACTCAATAGCAACTCATCTTCTTAACAACGGGGCTGACCTGAACAGCATAAAGGAGGTGCTTGGGCACTCTTCGCTGGCAGCGACTCAGGTTTATACCCACAATTCGTTTGAACAGCTTAAAAAAACATTTATAAAGGCCCATCCGAGGGCAAAAAAAGGAGGATAATATGGAAATCAGAATTCAATCCGTAAAGTTTGATGCCGATGTAAAACTCCTCGAATATGTCGAGAAGAAGATCGGTAAGTTAAGTAAGTATTTCGACGGTATTGTCCGTGCCGAAGTGTTTTTAAGTCTGCTGCCCGATGTAGAGAATAAGCACGTAAAGGTCAGACTCGAAATTCCGGGGAATGACATCGTTGTCGACAGGCACTCGCGTAAATTTGAGGACGCGGTTACAGAGTGTGTTGATGTGCTTCAGGCGCAGCTTATTAAAGTTAAAGAAAAACGCTACGACAAGTAAATTATCTCCTTGTTTAACCGATTAAAACTGATCAATCAAAAAGAGTTAAAAATTCATCGGCGCTAATGTTCGCAAAGTAGTCGGACAGTGCCACAGAAGAGAGTCTCTCCCTCAGTGAGTCGCTGTTATGAGCGCATCCGAGCAGGAGAGACTCTATTTCATTTGTCTCCCTGGTAAAGAAGTAATCTCCGTAGATGTTAATATCCTCGATGATTCCTCTCTTTACATTCATATAGAGCTCTATCAACCCTCCCGGGAATTTTGTTACTTTCCTGAATGTATATTTTGGCGAGTGCCCGAAATTCCACTCATCGGTTCCGTATTTCTCCTTAACAAGCTTATCTATTGCTTCAATATCCTCCGGTGTGTATTCGTATCGGCTGTATCCTGAATAACCGCTGGAGTTAATAAAACGGTACATATAGTCTATAAACTCCTCAATTGTCATAGGAGTGTGCAGATGTTCACTTATATTGGTAACTCTGCTTCTGTTTGACTGGACTGACTTTCCGGTAAATTTTTCGGGTCGGTTTGCAAGTGCTTCACCAAGATTTGCCATAGATGCAGAAAAGAGCAGAGTCCCGTGTTGAAGTACTCTGTTTTTGTATATCGCTATAGCATTACCTGAGAATTTTCGTCCGTCGATAACCAAATCGTTTCGCCCCTCCAGTTTGGCAACTACTCCAATAGCGTTAAGTGCGTCGAGTACAGGTTTTGTAAACCTGACAAACATTTCGCGAGTATCTTCGGAGCCGGCGCGGGTATCGATGAAGGTGAAGTTCACATTGCCAAGATCGTGAAATACCGCGCCTCCACCGCTTAGCCTCCTGACAACTGCAATATTATTATCTCTCACAAAATCGATATTGATCTCTGCCAGCGCATTCTGATGCTCTCCGATTATTATTGCATTATTGTTCTGCCATAGACGAAAAACAGGCTTATCAAACTGCCTGAGCAGATACTCCTCGGCAGCCAGGTTCCAGTAAGGATCCGTACTTTTATCTATTATGTAGTACATTTCTATTAGTCAGATGATTATATAATAAAAGAGAAAGCTTGTATATGATATATCCTGCCATCGCTCCCTCAAGAGCTCCAAAGAGAACATCTCCCGGATAGTGTTTGCCGACATATATACGACTGAAACTTACCATTACTGCCCAGATGAATATCCACCAGCCGTAGAGTCTATTCTTGAAAAACATAGATGTGAAAACTGCAAAACCGAAAACATTTGCTGCGTGGTTGGACACAAAACCGTAAAGTCCGCCCCTGCTCTCCAACATTCTTATAATGCCTTCGAATTCAGGATTGTGGCTAGGTCTGGGGCGTTGAAATATATCTTTGATGACATTTGAGAAGGAGTCCGTAAAAGCAAAGGTAAGAATTGCACCGGCAACAAAAATCAGGGAGAGTCTCAATTCCCGTCTCTCAACTTTAAACCTGCCTCCACTTTTTTTGAAAGTGATGAACATGGCAAGTGCAACAAGCAGGTACATAGGTATCCAAACCATTTTGGCCGAATAGAATACCATGACGGAATCAACCCAGGAGTTCCCGTTCAAGCCGTTTATGGCAAGAAAGAGATCCTTGTCAAATGAGATTATGTTTTCAAACATTACACTGTAGAATTTAGAGATTTCCAGAGCATATCCTTAAGTTCCTGGAGGTTCTGCTTTTGGATGGAGGAGATGAAAATGTGTGGAACCTTTTTGGGTAAAGTTCTCTTTATCTCTTTTTTTAGCTCATCATCAAGCATATCGCTTTTTGATATTGCCAATACTCTCTCCTTATCGAGTAGTTCGGGATTGAACTGTTTAAGTTCATTCACGAGGATCTTATATTCGGCAGATATATCTTTGCTGTCGGCCGGAATCATAAAAAGCAGCATTGAGTTTCGCTCAATATGCTTAAGAAACCTTAGTCCAAGTCCGCGACCTTCGCTTGCACCTTCGATAATACCGGGAATATCGGCCATTACAAAGGATTTATGATCGTAATACTCGACTATTCCAAGGTTTGGCTCAAGTGTGGTAAAAGGGTAGTCTGCAATCTTGGGTTTTGCGGCAGAGAGTACCGAAAGCAGAGTTGATTTACCGGCATTCGGAAATCCAACAAGCCCGACATCTGCAAGGAGCTTGAGTTCTAATATAAACCAGTTCTCAACACCGGGTTCTCCAGGCTGAGAGTAGCGGGGAGTCTGATTGGTAGAGGATTTGAACCATGCATTACCAAGTCCGCCCCGACCGCCTTTAACAAGGACCCTCTCCTCGCCATCCTGAGTAATTTCAAAAAGGACCTCACCGGTATCAGCAACTTTCGCAACAGTTCCGAGCGGCACATCAAGTATAATATCTTTACCATCGGCACCATGACACAAACTTCCGCTTCCTGCTTCCCCGTGTTCGGCCTTTATATGTTTACGGTACTTTAAGTGTATTAGTGTCCAGTACTGAGAATTCCCTTTAAGGATTATATGTCCACCTCTTCCACCGTCACCACCGTCGGGACCACCCTTGGGAACAAACTTCTCCCTTCTAAGGTGCATTGATCCCTTCCCGCCGTTTCCGGAAGCACAAAAGAGACGAACATAATCTACGAAATTTGAATTACTCATACTGAAATATCTGTTTTTAAAAATTATTGCTGATTCTATTAATTATGATCAGCTGTTATCAATTAAATTGCAGAGATCTTCAAAAGCCTGTTCTATTGTGGTATCACCAGGTATCTCTACAAATTTGCCCTGTTTTATGTAATATTCAACTATCGGTTCTGTTTGAGTATGATAGTTGATAATTCTCTGACGGATAATCTCATCGCTTGTATCATCTTTGCGATTCTCAATTTGGGCTCTGTGCTGTATTCTCTTGAAAATCATATCGTCATCGATATGAAGGCACACTACCTTGTTGATTCCCCATCCAAGTTCTCCCAACAACTTTTCAAGATCGTAAGCCTGGTTAAGGGTTCTTGGATATCCGTCAAAAATGAATCCATTTACATCTGTTTTTCGTTTCAGCTCACATTTTAATATCTCAAGAACAATCGAATCATCTACAAGGTTTCCGTTCTCAATGATTTTTTTTGCCTTGAGGCCGATTTCGGATCCCTCATTTATCTCTTTTCGGAGAAGATCGCCTGTTGAGATATGGCAGAAGTTGTACTTTTTTGCAATTAGAGCCGACTGGGTGCCTTTTCCTGCTCCCGGTGCGCCGAACAGAATGTAATTTTTCATATGGGACGTTATTTTGGTTCTAAAACATAAATGTCTTTATAGTTTCGTCCGAGTTCATCGTAATCGAGACCGTAACCTACGATAAAATCGTTTGGAATAGAGATAGCTGTATAATCGACAGGTATATCCTTTTTGTAAGCTTCCGGTTTTAGAAGCAAGGTGCAGATTTTTATATCTGCCGCCCCGGCATCGCTGACAAGTTTGTGTAAAACTTCTACTGTTCCGCCTGTGTCGACAATATCTTCAACGATAACAACATTTCTCCCCTTGATTGGAGTAGAGAGTCCTATCATCTCTTTAACCGTGCCTGTTGTTCCGGTGCCGCTGTACGATGACAATTTGATGAAAGAGATCTCACAGTTAAATGTTATAAACTTCATAAGATCGGCAGCAAACATAAAAGATCCGTTGAGAACGGCCAGAAATATTGGCGCATCCTTGTCTGCGTAATCACTATTCATCTTGTTTGCAACCTTTTTTATGCTCTCCATTATCTGCTCATAAGGGATGCAGATCTTGAACTCTTTATCGTGAAGCTTAATCCTTTCCATTTTTATACTTAAATTTGTACCCGCAAAAATATGTATTAATTTTGTCTTAAACCAATTTTAACCTATGGTTAAACCTTTAGTAAGTATTATTATGGGCAGCACTTCCGACCTGGGAGTTATGAATCAGGCTGCACAGTTTCTGGAAGATATGCAGATTCCTTTCGAGGTAAATGCTCTCTCGGCTCACCGTGTGCCTGAGAAAGTGATGGAGTTTGCAAAGAGTGCCCACGAGAGGGGTGTGAAAGTGATAATTGCCGGAGCAGGAGGAGCTGCTCATCTTCCGGGAGTGGTAGCGGCATACACTCATCTGCCTGTTATAGGAGTACCGGTGAAATCCTCTAATTCCATAGATGGATGGGACTCAATTCTCTCAATCCTGCAAATGCCTGCGGGAATTCCTGTTGCAACGGTAGCACTCGATGGAGCAAGAAATGCCGGTATACTTGCAGCGCAGATTATTGCCACCGGAGACGCCGAACTCTCCGCTAAGCTCATAAAGTTTAAGAAGGAGCTTGCCGACAAAGTGGCTGCAGCAAACAAAGAGTTGGAAAATCTTAAATTCAAATATATAGTATAGTTATGTAAAATTATTATTATGAGGTACATAGTGGGGATTGCCCTTGCATTGACGATTGTGGGAGAGAGGGCAGATGGACAGGAGCGAGAGATTGATATCTTATTTGGTAACATTCTTGAATTGATTTCCGAAGAGGGAGCTGACATTGACGATATTACGGCACATTACGAAGAGTTGTTCCGTAATCCGTTAGATCTAAACAGAGCCGGGGCAGATGATCTTCAACGGCTTATAATTCTTAACGATTTTCAAATTGAGTCGCTGCTTGCATACAGGCGTGATTACGGACCGCTATTCTCAGTAAATGAGTTGGCCTATATAGATGGTTTCGATGAGAGGTTAGCCAGGCTACTCTCTCCCTTTCTGAGTGCAGGTAATGTTTCTCTAAAATCCGGCGGAGCAAAACGGGAGTTTAAATTCAGGGCAAAGCGAATTCTGAATGAGCTTGCAGGATTTGCACCAATTACCCGTGAGGAGTTACTGAAAAAACCTGAATCCAGGTATATCGGATCTGAATGGTATACAATGGGCTCTTTTGAGGGGGATGTGGGTAGCAATATTTCATTTAATGTTACGGCCGAAAATGATGTGGGTGAGCTGGTACCTTTGATTGCCGAAGGAGTATATCTGCCCGATTTTGTCTCCGGATCATTACAGTACAACAGCAGAGGAAAGCTCACAAAGTTGATAGTTGGAGATTACCACGCCGGATTTGGACAGGGCCTGGTGTTCAAATCGGGATTCAGCTCAATTGCAATGCAGAGCGATCCGCTGCGCTTAAAAATGAACCCTTCCGGTTTTACAAGGTTCAAATCAACTTCGGAGCAGGGGTTTATGAGAGGTATTGCTGCATCTGTTAACATCGGAAAGTCAGTTTTTAATCTGGGAGTAGCACTAAATTCATTCGATGCTAAAACCTCCGATGGTAGCTTCTCTACCATTTATGAGACCGGTGAGCACAATACGCCCTCAAAACTATCGAATAAAGATCGGTTGAGAGAGTATGTTTTTATATTTAATTCTACAATAAACTTCTCTAAATTAAGAGTCTCTTTCACAAACGCTACATTCGGATTTAATATGAAGGATGGGCGAAACTATAGTGAATACTCTAAATATCGACATTATAACGGAATATTCGGAAATGCGGGAGTCGATTTTGTCTGGCAGGCCGGTTCAACAAGAGTATTTGGGGAGCTTGCAGCAGATTACAGAGGTAATCCGGCAGCAATCACAGGCGTGACAGGGACGCTGGGGCAATATTCAACCTACGGTTTACTTGCGAGGTACTACTCCAAATCTTTTAATGCCCCACATGCATCTGCCTACACACGAAACTCCGGGCCAAATAATGAGATAGGTGTAAAATTATCACTTTTACACCATAAAATTCTTAATTCAAAACTATTCCTTACTTACGACTTCACTCGATTTCCAGGGCCAAGGTATCAGGCATCCCGGCCATCATCGCAACACGATCTGAGAGTAGAACTGAAAAACGATAAGAGTGAGTACTGTACATGGGATTTTTCAACTGTCCATAGAAGAAGAGTTTACGATATTTCCGGTACAAAGGGTGGGCTACAGCAACCATTTAACTCTCTTAGATTCAAAGGTGGAGCTAAGATTCAACTTACAGATAGATTTAGTATTGCAATAAAGGGACAATCTACTCTGGTAAAGAGGGGAGGAGGCAATTTCACAAAAGGGTTCTCAATATTTCAGGAGGGCACTCTCACAGGAAGTAACGGAAATTTTACTCTCAGAGGGAGAGTTGGACGATTCGCTGCTAACAGTTGGGACAACAGAATATATACATCCGAGAGCGATATAACTTCACTCTACTCCATGCTCAATTATGGTGCCGGCTGGAGGGCATATCTCTTCATAAGTACCCGCCCTTTCCCATCGCTTACAGTTAAGGTGAAGTACTCCTGTACTTCATACACCGACAGAGATAAAACAGGAGAGGGGCTCACTCTTGCTGAGGGCCCCTCCCGACACGAACTTAAAATGCAGTTCGCTATAAGGTTTTAATTAGCTTACCGGCCTGATTTTGATCTTATTGCCCGGCATTATCTTACTGCTTTTTGTAAGGCCGTTCAGTTTCATCAGCTCATCTACGCTTACACCGTCGAATTTGCGCGATATCTCATAAAGGGTATCGCCTTTTCGTATTGTATACATCAAGTACCCTCCCGACGATGTTGTTTTCACCGGAGTATCATCGGAGGCGGCGGCTACACTGCGAGTTCCTCCACCCTTTGTATAAATTCTGAGGCGTTGGCCGACATTGATTTTACTCTTTACTCCATTCCAGGCTCTTAGATTCGAAAGGCTGACCCCGTAACGACCTGCGATTCCACCAAGAGTCTCGCCGGACCTTACCTTGTGAGTAATATAACTGCCGCCGCCGCCCTCATATGAGGCAATAGAGACACTCTTTTTTGCCAGATTGATGGGGTTAAAAAACAGAGAGTCCTTATATCTGTATATTGTGTCTTCACACTCAACAAAGGCAGATGTATAGTTATAGGGTAATCTTAATACGTAACCCTTATCGGAGGCCGGGATAATCTCATTGATATATTGAGGATTGAGTGAAGCTACCTCCTCTTTGGGAATGCCCAATACTTCGGAAATCTGTCCGAAATGCAAAGGCTTACGAACTATGAATGTATCTACGTGGGCCGGCATAGAGACCTGCTTTGGAACGATTCGGTGCTCTTTATAATACTTAAGAGTGTAGAGAGCTGCAACAAACGAAGGTACATATCCGCGGGTCTCTCTTGGAAGGTACGGATAAATTGTCCAGAAATCCCTCGAACCCCCCGCTCTTTTTATAGCTTTATTCACATTTCCGGTTCCGCAGTTGTACGATGCAATGGCAAGTGCCCAGTCACCGAATATATTGTATGAGTCGCGCAGATATTTTGCAGCGGCGTGTCCCGATTTGATCGGATCCATCCTCTCGTCGACATAGGAGTTTATCTCCAAATTGTACTGCAGAGCTGTACGGTACATAAACTGCCACATTCCGCGTGCATTTGCCCTCGAGCGGGCGATAGGATTGAGTCCAGACTCAATAATTGCCATTACCTTTAGCTCTTTAGGGAGATCATATTGATCTAAAATCTCTTCAAACTGTGGAAGGTAGTAGCTGGATAATCCTAATACCTCATCGATCTTCTTGCTCTTTTGGGTATAAAAAACAATGTGGTTCTTCACAACATTGTTATAAGGCAACGATATAAATGAGTTCAGAGATTTAAGCCTCTGGATGAATACCGAATCCGGAATATCTGTTGCTAAAGATGTAGAATCCAGGTCCATCGGCTCGAAATCGGTAAGATTGAGATTCTTTTCAATGTACCATTTGTGAAGAAGCGAATCGGTAGGAAGATTTCCTGGATCCTCACCGAAAGGATTAGATTGGTTGGCAACAAATTCATCCTGCTCTAAAGAGGCAGAATCAGCCACTGTTTTAACTTCGGCAGCAGGCGTCTGCACACCTTCAAGTTCTGCTTTTAATGAGTCGACAACCCTTTTCAATTTGATAATTTCCGCTTCCAGCTTCTGTTGCTTTGCGTGTTTTCCGGAAAAAATCTGAGCGTTGGCCTCTCCAGTTCCTAAGAAAATGAAGAGGGCGGCAACCAATGAGAGGTTGCCGATTTTTCTTAATGTATCTGATGGTCTCATAGTCAAAAATTTAACTTAAGCTTAACTCCGTATGTTGCGGGAACATTTACGGCAAACGTTGGGTTAAGTGCCGGTATCATAGCCGGGTCTACATTCAGTGAGAGATCGTCCGATATTTCGAAATTTCGGAGATGTGCAAAAACATTGGCGTCAACAATGTTAAGTATATATACCAGAGCACCCGAAAGTATCGAGTAGTCTCTGTAGCGTCTGTACGTGTCCTTGTACCATTTAAGAGAGGTTACGCTATAACTTCCGTCATAGTCACTGTTCTCCTCACTTGCCCAAATATACAATTTTTTGAAACGATTGTATTCCGATTGGTTCTCATATATAAAATAGCCGCATGTTATGAGGCCGCCATAGAAAATAGGAATCTTCCAATAGTCTCCGTTATAGGCCTGTCCCAATCCGGGAAGCATTGCAGAATATAGCGAGGCTCTCGCCGGTAAAACATCCTTGTAGTATTTGTAGTTGTGCAGACCGTCCATTACCGATGCCCAGTAGGTAAGCATTGCTCCGGCATAATAAAGATCCCTTGATGTCTTATATTTGCTATCGCCTGTCTCGTGGTACTTCATATTACTTTTATATCCCGCATACATAAAACCGCCGATACCTCCGTAAATTACCGGAACCTTCCAGTAGTCCCTGTTATATATCTGCGCTGTGCCCGGAACTATTAGAGAACCAAGCCACATCTTGTCAATTTTCATAGAGTCTCTTCCCATGAGCGAGTTGAAATATCTTTTGAAAGTGTATTTCGGCTTTACGGGAAGCATCTCCTCATCGCCCTCCTTCTTCTTTTGATCCTGCTTGTTTGTGTATCCTGGAGGATTGACAGGGTTAAATGTATTGTTGAACTGAGCCTTAAGACTAAGCGGGAATGAAATGATTAGTATTATGATTAAAACTCTTCGCACTATCAAACCTTTCATTATTACAGATTACTACTCTCAACAGCCTTTAAGAAGCCAATGAGCTCATTATCTTCTCTGAATTTAATGGTTACAGTGCTCTCTCCCTTTTCGCTTCGCTTAATACTAACGTTGTTTTTGGCATATCTGCCGAAGATTTCGGCAATGCGTAAATATGAATCGTCCATATCGGAAGGGGAATCACTCTGCTTGGATTTCGGCTTTTCGTTGCCCATTTTTTGGATACGAGCCTCAACCTCCCTTACGGAGAGACCCTCCTCTATAATTTTATTACACAGAGCAAGCTGTGCCTTCCTGTTCTCGAGCGCCAGAAGTGCACGTGCATGCCCCATAGATATTTTATCTGCCTTAATGGCAATCTGAATCTCCTCCGGTAATCTTAAAAGCCTTAGATAGTTTGTAACGGTACTTCTCTTTTTACCCACCCTGTCGGCCATCTCCTCCTGAGTAAGGCTGCACTCCTCAATAAGTCTGTGAAAACTTATTGCAACCTCGATAGCATTAAGATCGCTTCTCTGGATATTCTCCACAATCGCCATCTCAAGCATCTCCTGGTCGTTAGCTTTTCTTACATAGGCAGGAATAATCTTTAATCCGGCGATGATTGATGCTCTGAACCTCCTCTCTCCGCTGATAATCTGATATGTTCCATCACCAGCTTCCCTGACGGTTATAGGTTGTATAACCCCCATTGTCTTAATAGATTCTGCCAGTTCGTTGAGCAGATCTTCGTCGAAAGTGCTCCTCGGTTGGAAAGGATTTGTCTCAATCTTTTCCACAGGGATGCCGGCAATTGCCGCAGGCGAAGCAGGGTGTTCCGACTTGGCCTGTCTGTTGAATGCCATATCACTGGCATCGGAGATTAGGGCTCCCAGCCCCTTACCTAAAGCAGCTTTTTGTTTCATTTTGCAGAATTCTTTTTAATTATCTCTTTTGCCAGATTAAGGTAGCTATTTGTTCCTATTGAGACAGCGTCATAAAGAATAACAGGCTTCCCGTGAGAAGGAGCCTCCGATAGCTTAACATTTCTCTGGATTACAGTCTCAAAAACCATATCGCTGAAGTGGTGTCTCACCTCCTCAACTACCTGATTGGCCAATCTCAACCTTCCGTCAAACATTGTCAGTAGGAATCCCTCAATCTTAAGAGAGGTGTTGAGCCTGTTTTGAACCAGCTTGATAGTATTCAGAAGTTTTCCCAGTCCCTCGAGAGCAAAGAACTCACACTGAACCGGAATTATAACAGAATCGGCAGCAGTAAGAGAGTTAATTGTTATGAGCCCGAGAGAAGGCGAGCAATCAATTATGATGTAGTCGTAGTTCTCCTTTATAGGTTCTATTGCCTTTTTAAGCACCTGCTCTCTTTCGTGCACATTCAGAATCTCTATCTCCGCTCCCACAAGATTGATATGGGATGGAGCAAGTTGCAGATTCTTAACTTCGGTTTGGAGCAGAATATTGCTAAATTCAATTTTGCCAATAAGAGCCTCATAAAGAGTGGCCATAGAATCTGAATCAGGATCGAAATTGAAACCCGATGTTGAATTGGCCTGAGGGTCAGCATCTATAAGGAGTACTCTCTTTTCCAATACAGCAAGAGAAGCTGCAAGATTGATTGCAGTAGTTGTTTTTCCTACGCCACCTTTCTGATTGGCAATAGCTATGACTTTTCCCATATAATTAAAGGTTGATTTTTTCTAAGCTTACAAAGTTAAAAAATCTATTTTTTTGCACAATTAAAGTTTTTACTTTTGCATTAGAAACATATTAAGAAATGGTTAAAACAGGCTGGATGGTCATCGTAAATCCCAAAGCCGGGAGCGGTAAAGGTCTCAAGGACTGGCCTGTTATCTCCAACACAATGAACCGGTCGGGGCTGGAATTTACATGTGTATTCACAGAACACAAATATCACGCCGTAGAACTTACCGTAAAATCGATTAAAGAGGGGTATAGAAAGATCGTTGCAATCGGGGGGGATGGCACGATTCACGAGATTGTCAACGGAATTTTTATTCAAAAGGAGTGCGACACAAGAGATATCCTTCTTTCGGTAATCCCTACCGGGACAGGAAACGACTGGGTAAGAATGTACGGGATTACCCAAACATACCGCGATGCAGTTCAGTCTATGGTCGATGAGAGATCTGTTTTTCAGGATGTTGCAAAAGTGAGTTTTTATGAATCCAAAGTTAAGCAGAGCAGATATATGGCCAATGTTTCGGGTATAGGCTTCGATGCTGCGGTTACCATGAAGTACAATAAGCTCAGAGAGAATGGCCGTTCGGGAAGATTACTATATCTCACTACTGTAATAAGACTTTTCTTTTTCTACATATCTCGGAAATTCAAAATTATCACCGACGGAAAGCTCTTCTTTGACGGATTCCTGTTCTCATCTGCGGTTGGTATCGGCCGGTTCAGCGGGGGCGGAATGCAGCAGATGCCTGAGGCGGTAGCCGATGACGGGCTCATGGATATTACGGCGATAAAGAGGCTTAATAAATTTATGGTTATTAGAGATTTTGGGAAACTATACAGTGGCCGGATCTTCGAAAACAGAAGTGTAATTCACGCTCAAGCCGGCAAAATTGAGATTGATAGTACACCAGCTTCCAGGATAGAAATAGATGGAGAGATTATGGGCTATTCACCCTTTACTTTTGAATTGATTCCCAGATGCATAAGAGTTGTGGTAGGTCCAAAATTCCGTTTCTCTAAACAGGATCAACATCAATAATATGGGTAGCTCTCTTGGTTTTACCAAAGTGCTCTTCGCATGTCTCACCTATAAAACGCTTAATCTCCCTAAGATTCTTCCCTCTTTGAATTTTAACGGATAGCCTTATCTGAGGTTTGTCCGTAATATTTCCCGGATCATAAGGTCCCTCTGCCTGCACACCACCCTTCAAAAGAGCATCTTTAAGTGCAGATGCATATTCAGCAGCAACAGTGAGTGTTTTTGCCCTGATATCTATGTTTATCATTCTGGAGAATGGCGGATACATGAACTCCTCTCTCTCCGATATAAGTTCCTGTGTTACATCCTCCCCATATCGCACCGATCGAACCAACCTGTCGGAGAGGTTTGAGCTTTGAACAATCACAACTCCTCTGCGCTCCTCCCTTCCTGCTCTTCCTGCTATCTGATAGACAGCCTGCAGGAATCTCTCTCCCGATCGGAAATCATTTTGCATTGTTATATTGTCGGCAAACAGGAGTGCAGTAAGTATAACCCCGGGGAAGTTGAATCCTTTCCCTGTCATTTTATTGCTTACCAATACATCGTACTCTCCGGAGGTAAATGCCTCAAGTACTTTTATCTGCTCCGGTGTAATCCGGTCGGAGTCTCTGTCATATCTTGCAACTTTGGCATCAGGTAAAATAGATGAGATTTCACGGGCGATTACCGATGTACATAGCTCATTGTCTGGAACGCTCATATATCTCTTTGCCGATATTATGACCGATCGTTCTCCCGCTTCAAAAGCTCTCTTAAGGGCAGATTCCAGTAGCGGAGATATTGTTTTTCCCTCTTTTGAGGTGTAAGGATTGAAGCGGGCAACCCTGATTTCGGGTCTAAGTGACGAGTGATACCTCTCTCCGAGAATCACTTCGCTGTACTTACCCTCTCTTACATTTAATATTGTTTCGAAAGAGGGAGTCGAGCTGCCCAGAATGGCGTCCGCTCCGTTCAGGGATGCAAGAACAATTGCAGCATCCCTAGCATTATATCTTGGTGCCGGTTCATACTGTTTGTATGAGGCATCGTGCTCCTCCTCAATAATTACAAGTCCGAGATTTTCAAACGGGAGCAACACAGCGGAGCGGACGCCGATAACTAATAGAGGCTCATTGCCATCGCTAAGACGACGGATAATGCTTAGTCGTTCGGAGATGCTCTGGGCTGAGTGTGAAATGACAACTCTATTTCCAAAATACTCTCTTGCTCTTTGAGTGATTTGTGTGCATAGCGTTATTTCCGGAACCAGGTAAAGAACACTCTCCCCCCTGTTAAGTGACTCACCGGCAAGAGTAAGAAAGATCTCACTTTTCCCTGAAGCAGGTTCCCCTTTTAGAAAAACCGGTTTTGAGCTGCTTAGTGCAGATTTTATATTACCAACGGCTTCTCTCTGAGCTTCCGACAAGTGTGGAAGAGGTGAAAGAGTTTCACATTTTGGCTCCTTTTTACGACTCTTTCTGCCCGAAATCCCCTTAATTGTACCCGAGTAGGCTGCCTTATAGAGCTCCCCTTCAGTGCACATATAGTATTCCGACATCCACTCCCAGAACTTTATCTGCGAACTCTTTACAATTGGAAGATCTGCAACTCCCCTGATATCTTTAACCTTTGGTTCAATTATAGGGTCGCAATCCGAAAACTCTGCTACAACTGCAATAATATCCTTGCCTGAGAGATTTATCATAACCTGACTTCCGGGGAGTACTCTCTCCGAAAGCGATTCCGGCACACTATAGATAATTCTTTGCCTTATCTTTACCGGAGGGATTGTTCTGATAAATATCTTCTTAACGGACATATTAAAGAGTTGACAAGTAGTTTGCAACCTCCTCTAGTTGCCAGCTTGGTGTAGATGTCGCTCCACATATACCAACACTTTCACCTTCGTTGAACCAGTCTCTGTTTATTTCGGTGGACGATTCAATTTTATAGGACCTCTCATTTACCTTTTTGCAAAGATCGTAGAGTACTTTACCGTTTGAACTCTCTGCTCCACTCACGAAGATTATCACATTGTGCTTTGCGGCAAATTCTCTTAAGTGAGGCAGACGGGAGCTGACCTGTCCACATATAGTATTGAATGCCTTAAACTTATCTATCGGTCCTCCGGCGGCCTCAATCCTTCTCTCTATCTCTTTGCAGAGCTCTCTGTAGTGATCTTTATCCTTTGTAGTTTGAGAGAATATATTCAATGGAGACATTAAGTTAAGCTTTTCTATATCTGCTATGCTCTGGAGAATTACTACATCCCCTCCAACCTGTCCGGCAAGGCCGTTAACTTCGGCATGTCCCTTTTTTCCGAAAATGGCAACAGTACCACCTTCGGGCTTAATTTTAGAATATGAGTCCCGTACTCTCTCCTGAAGCTTTAAAACGACAGGGCAGGTGCAATCGATTACATTCAGACTGTTTGCTTTTGCTACCTCATAACTTTGAGGCGGTTCACCGTGAGCGCGAAAGAGAACATTGCCGCCGGCTATATTATTGAGTCCGGAGGAGTCAACTACTTTAAGTCCTCTCTTCTCAAGCCTCTTCAACTCCGAACTGTTGTGTACTATTGAGCCGAGTGAAGTGAGAGATTCACCCGACGAAAGAAATTTTTCGGCCTGCTCTATAGCGCGAACAACACCATAGCAGAAACCAGATTTACTATCTATTTCAATTTTAAGTTCCATCGCTCTTCCAATATTTTGCCAAGCCATTCGAGCTGCTGCTCAATTGTCATTTCGCTGTTGTCGAGCAATATGGCATCGGGAGCTTGTCTTAGAGGAGCAATATCACGATTTTGGTCAATTTTATCGCGCTCATTTACATTTCGTAATATATCCTCAAACACAGGGCTCTCCCCTGCCTGTACCATCTCGTCGAAACGACGCCTGGCTCTTACTTCGGGCCTGGCTGTCATGAATAATTTTAATTCGGCATTGGGAAATACTACCGTTCCGATATCCCTGCCATCCATTACAACACCTTTCCGCCTTCCAAGTTCGTGAAGGATCTCATCTACATAATTTCTAACGAAACCTATTCTGGCAATAATACTGACACTTCCGGATACCTCCAGCGATCGAATCTCTCTCTCGACACACTCCCCATTCAAAAAGAGCTCACTCCTCCCTGCAACCTCCGAAAAACGAAATTCAAACTTTACAACCTTGAGCTCCTCTTTTAACGACTCCTCCGTAACCTCCCCGGCGGTATCGATAAAACTTTTACGGAGAGCCAAGAGTGTTACTCCTCGATATAATGCGCCGGTATCCACGTAGATATAACCCAGAGCCGAAGCCACAAGCCTTGCAAAAGTGCTCTTGCCTGTAGAAGAGTATCCATCAATAGCTATTATAATTCCGGGTGCGTTCATAAGGGCAAACATACATAAAAAAACAGTTATATTTGCAAAAATTATATCTATGAAAATTGCAGTTCTCGATTTGGGTACAAATGTATACAACCTGCTTATTGCAGAGATCAGCAAATCGGAATACTCAATAATTAAGGTAGTTAAAGTAGCCGCAAAACTTGGAGAGGGAGGAATACTAAATGGGTATCTCTCGACCAACGCATTTACAAATGCCGAAAATGCACTATCCAAGATAATGAGTCATATAGAGCAGGAGGGAGGCGTCGAAAAAATCTTTGCATTTGCCACCTCTGCAGTAAGAGATGCAAAAAATGGCAGGGAGTTTGTAAATAACATCAAGGAAAAATTTGGTCTGGATGTAGAGGTGATCTCCGGAGATAGAGAGGCTGAATTGATATTCAAAGGTGTAAAAGAGTCTATGCTGCTCTACGGTGAGACAATCCTTGTAATGGATATCGGAGGGGGAAGCAACGAGCTTATTATCGCAAGAGATGGGCAGATATTATGGAAAAGGAGTTTTCCGATTGGAGTGGCAAGAATGAAGGAATTATTTGCACCCAGCGATCCAATAAAGATTGCAGAGGCTGAAAAGGCATCGGTCTATTTCCGTGAAATTCTGAGTGAACTATGGGAGAGGTGTGATGAGTTCAAACCCTCAATTTTAATTGGAGCATCGGGATCGTTCGATACCATAAGAGAGATGATGTATTATCGCGATTATGACAAGAGTGTTCCCTGCAGAGAGCTGGATATTGAAAAGTACCGCGAGCTGCATAAGATACTCCTTATTACCGATAAGCAGAGCAGATTAAGAATGGAGGGAATGTCGCCCTTGAGAGCCGATTTTATGGTTCTTGCCTCTGTTTTTATTTCGACAGTACTGGATGGATCGGGAGTGAAAGAGATGTACCAATCATCGTTTTCACTTAAAGAGGGGGTTCTGTTCGAAAAATTTGAAGAATATAAAAAGAGTGACCAAATATGAAACTACTGATTGTAGACGACGAAAAGAGTATCAGGAACACATTGAAGGATATCCTTGAATTTGAAGGACACGAAGTAATTCTGGCTTCGGATGGAGTTGAGGGCTTTGCACTCGCTTCGGCTAACAGCTTCGATGCAATTTTTTCCGATATTAAAATGCCCAATATGGATGGGGTGGAGTTCCTGGATAAACTTACTGAGTCTGGTATTGACACGGCTGTTATAATGATCTCGGGACACGGTTCTATCGATACGGCAGTAGACTGCATAAAGAAGGGAGCTTTCGATTTTATCCAAAAACCTCTTGATCTCAACAGAATCCTTATCACGCTTAAAAATGCTACCGATAAGACCTCTTTAGTTAAGGAGACTAAAATTCTCAAGAGAAAATTTGCCAAAATTCCTGAAATTGTAGGGGACTCTCCTGCAATCCTGCATATAAAAGAGATGATCGATAAAGTTGCACCGACTGATGCCAGAGTGCTCATTACCGGGTCTAACGGGACAGGTAAAGAGCTCGTTGCACGATGGTTACATGAGAAGAGTGACAGGAGGGATATGCCTTTTATTGAGGTTAACTGCGCTGCAATACCAGGAGAACTCATTGAGAGCGAGCTATTCGGGCATGAGAAGGGAGCATTTACATCTGCAGTAAAACAGCACAAAGGAAAATTCGAACAAGCCGACGGAGGAACACTATTTCTTGACGAGATAGGTGATATGAGCTTAGCCGCGCAGGCCAAAGTGCTTCGTGTACTTCAGGAGAACAAACTCTCCAGAGTAGGCAGCGATAAGGATATAAATGTAAGGGTAAGAGTTGTTGCTGCTACAAATAAGAATCTTGTAGATGAGATCTCAAAAGGGACATTCCGGGAGGACCTTTACCACAGATTGAGCGTTATAGTCATAAATGTGCCACCTTTAAACCAGAGAGCCGGAGATATTCCTATCCTCACACGACACTTTATAGATCTCATATGCGAAGAAAATGGAATGCCGCAACGGGATATTGAGGAGTCAGCACTGATTGAGCTAAGCACATACAAATGGACCGGAAATATCAGAGAGTTGCGCAACGTAGTTGAGAGACTGCTTATTCTGGGCAATAAAACAATCACACTTGACGATGTTAAGACGTACGCTAGTCCGGTATTCAGGTAGAACAGACACTTTTCAGAACCTTTGTGTTCTGTTTCTAATCAATAGGATATGGTATTGATTGGAGATTAACTCTCTTTGATTGTTACTGTCTTTCGATCCTGAGACTCTGAATAAAGCTCCCCTCATCCTGAACCTTCACAAAGAGGGTCACTCTGTACACATTACCACCTGCAGTAAGGTTTCCAATCGCATATTTCATAGGAGGCATTCCGCTCTTATGAACAATTGTGAACGATTTAGGCGTGTAGCTTGTGAAGAAATCCTTGAGAACCTGTTTTGCCTGATTTTTACTGGATACATTAACGCTTCCGAGTATGTCTATTTCAAGGTTGTGTGCAAACCATGCGGAGAGTCTTTCGGCATCGCCGTTCTGCAAATATTTAGATATTGGAACAAATACATCCTGATCCTCCTTCTGTTGTGCAAACAGACTCCCAATCGGCAACAATAAAGAAACAATTGCGGTAAGAATTAATCTCATTACTCTAAATATTACAATTACAATTTGAAAAGCAAAAATCGAGCCATTTGAAATATTAATCTTACATTTGCGTATGAAGATAACCTTTATATATGTAGGCAAAACCGATGCCGAGTACCTAAAGACCGGAATCTCTCTATATGAAAAGAGGCTTGTACACTACACCTCTTACAGGAGTGTTGAGATACCCGCTTTAAAAAATGTATCGGCACTTTCCGAAGAGCAGATAAAGGAGAGAGAGGGGGTGGAAATACTTAAAAATGTGAAGGATGGAGAGGAGCTTATTCTCCTCGATGAACGAGGTGTAAGGAGGAGCTCTGTGGATTTTGCAGCCTTCATAGAGCAGAGGAGAGTTGCTGCTACAAAGAGCATAGTTTTTGCAGTGGGTGGGGCGTACGGCTTCTCATCTAAGGTATATGAGAGAGCTACCGGATTATTGTCGCTCTCGGAGATGACCTTTTCACACCAGATGGTCCGGCTTATCTTTGTTGAGCAGCTATACAGGGCATTTACCATAATTAAGGGAGAACCCTATCATCATAAATAGCCAATGGAGTCATTAAGAAAAATATTGTTCCGCAGGGAGTCGCTACTTCTGATAGCCTCGGCAATCCTTATTTTCTTCTCTTTTATTGACTTTGAGTCGGGACGCTCTTATGAGAAGAGTGTTAAGAAGCTTGAATCGAGAATACACAAGAGACAGGAGCTTATCGAAAAGTTTGCAACTCAGGCTCTGGAGGCACCGGCAGATATTTTCCTTAATATGCCGGAGGTACCTGAGGATATGGTTATTTATCGCTACTGCAGTGATACCCTCAACTCCTGGGTAAATCAGTTCCCGATATCCAACGATGAGATTGAGCGGTTTCCATTTGCATATCAGCTTAATTATCTTAGCAGTAGGGGAGTAGCGAATACGCCTCTGGCCTATCTCTCGACAGAAGAGCAGTATGTCAATCTGGGCAGCGGCTGGTATGTGGTGAAGACCTACGCAAAAGGTAATGTATTTATACTATCTGCCCTTTTAATCCAGACCGACTACCGGACAGAGAATGAAAATTTCAGAAATGAGATAAATCCAAGGTTCAGGCTTCCCAAAAACCTCTCAATTGTCCCTGTAACTTACGATGAGTCATATGTAGTCAAGGGAAAGGGAGGGGGAGTTCTCTTCTTTGTACTCAACAATACACCCAGTGTATCAAGTACTCCCGGAACGAATCTGCGCTGGATAGCTGTAATGCTCATTATTGCAGCTCTATACATTATGCTTTTTAAAAGGAAGACTCTTAAGATGTTTATAGTCTTCAGCTGTTTTATGGTCGTGGTAAAGTTTTTTGAAATATATCTCTACTCTGTTCTGGAGACAAATATTTCCCTCTTCTCGTCATCGCTCTATGCCGACTTTGGCTTTTCCAGCTCTCTTGCCGATTTATTGGTCAATAATATATTGATTGTAATGATTGTAGCAGCACTATTTCTGGTCAGGAGAGATATAGCGCTTAGATATAACAGAGCAACACCAAGCGGCAAAAGGATTACTACATATCTGCTCATTCTTGTTCCCCTGCTGATTATTTTTTACATAACAATAAGTATACGCTCGCTCATCCTCAACTCAAATATAGTTCTCGAACTCTATAAAGTTGATGAGTTCTCACTATATACGGCAATTGTTTACTTCTCTTACGGAACTCTCTTTATTGCACTACTCTACTCATTGCAGATGCTCAGGGTCGTGATAAAGAGAATAAGACACACTTCTCTGCTTAAACTCAAACCTCTGCTCATCTTCATTGCTGCGATCTCTCTCTATATGTTGCTGATAGTCAGTTATTACGGATTTAGAAAAGAGGATAACAGAAACAGAGTGTGGTCTACAAAAATGTCAATTGAGAGGGACCTTAATATGGAGCTACAGCTCCGCTCAATCGAACAGTATATTCAGAACGATGCAATTATAAGACTATCTGCCGAAATAAGAGATCAGGGGACAATTATCAGACAGCTCACAGAGAACTATCTCTGGTCGATAATGCAACGCTATGAGCTGAGGATTACAATTTGCGGCGATGATGATTATACTGCTCTTGCAAACAGCTCAGCACCCGTGCCCTGCATGAAATACTTCCAGAATGAGATTAGCCTGTACGGGATTCCGCTTCACCTTAGCTCGCAGATATTCTTTATGAATAACTATAATGGACGGGTTAGCTATCTGGGAGTCTTTTCCTATCCTACATTCAAGGGGAATATTACTATGTTCATTGAGTTTGAGTCAAAACTGATGAACAGGGAGAACAGTTATCAGGATATTATTCAGCAGAGCAACCAGGCAGACAATGTAAATATGCCTGCTTACTACTCCTATGCAAAGTACCTGAACAAGAGGCTTACCACATATGGTGGAGATTATAACTACCCGGTTATAATGAAGGATTCGAACAAGCCTGGATTCTCTGTTACCAAAAGAGACGGTTACATACACTTTGTGAATGTTGTCTCTCCGGACAATGTCATTATAATCAGCCGCCCTGTTCGCAGTATTTTCCCATATTTCGTCTCCTTCTCATACACTATGATTTTCTTCTCTCTGATGATTTTTGGGTTGATCCGTTTACAAAAGCGCGGTTTTCAATATCGATTGCCAAGAAACTCATTCAGAAGTAAAATTACAATACTCATACTTGCATCGCTAATCTTTGCTCTAATAAGTATGGGGGCGGGAAGTATCTGGTATACATTGAACTATATTCAGGATAGTCGCAGAACGCAAATGGAGGAGAAGATGGAGTCGGTACAGACCACACTATCCGATTTCAGTAAATTTGTCGATAGATTTGATGATCCCAACTTCTATAATCTTGAGCTCTTTGCAACCATGACAAGGTTGTCCAACAATACTCAGATTGATATCAATCTCTACTCACCCGACGGAAGACTCATAAGAACCACCCAACAGGAGCTGTATGACAGCTATATTGCAGGGTATAGAATGAATCCGGTAGCCTACAACGAAATTGTGAATAATCATAAGAAGCAGGTTATCAACAGAGAGAAGGTGGGCAGAATTTCGTATTACTCACTTTACGCTCCTCTCTTTAATCGCAGCGGCAAGATAATAGCGATTGTGAATATCCCATATTACCTTACAGGTGCCACAATGTGGAACGACTCCTCTTCAATTATTGCTACTATTATCAACATATATCTTCTCCTGCTTATAGGAGCGGTTCTTGGAGGTGTAATGCTCTCAAACTCTCTCTCCAGACCTCTTGCAGAGATCAGTAAGAAGATGCAGCTTCTCGATGTTAACAGGCAGGCCGAACACATTGACTACACAAACAAAGATGAACTAGGTATTCTTGTTGCTGCCTATAATAAGATGGTTGACGACCTTGAGGAGAGTACCAGACAGCTGGCTCAGAGTGAAAGGGAGCAGGCCTGGAGAGAGATGGCAAGACAGATTGCTCACGAGATCAAGAATCCTCTAACCCCAATGAGGTTAAGTATTCAGCACCTTGTTCGTCTAAAGAGGCAGAATGTGCCTGAGTGGCAGGATAAGTTTGACCAGATTGCAACCTCCCTTTTAGAGCAGATTGATATTCTCTCCGATGCAGCATCTGAGTTCTCGAGCTTCTCGCGGTTTTACTCAGAGGAGCTTACTGATGTTGATCTTAAGGCCCTTGCGCGCGAGCAGATCTCCCTGTTCGATACTCGGGATAATATAGACATACTGCTTAATGCTCCAATGGACAGAGCTATGGTCATTGTGCGTAAGGGGCAGATAATAAGGGTTTTGGTGAATCTGATATCCAATGCTATACAGGCCGTAGAGCATTTGTCCGATGGTAAAATTGTAGTAACAATCAGCGAGAGAGAGGATAGCTATTCGCTCTCGGTTGAGGATAACGGATCGGGCGTACCTGATGAGCTCACAAACAAGCTATTCAAACCTAACTTTACAACCAAGAGCGGCGGAACCGGGCTCGGTCTCTACATATGCCGAAGCGTTATAGAGCAGAGCCAGGGCACTATCTCCTACAACCGATCGGATAAAACAGGCGGAGCCTGCTTTACTTTTGTCTTAAGAAAATCTGAATAGGAACTCCTTTGAAATCGAAATTCTTTCTGATCCTGTTTTCGAGGAATCTCTTGTAATCGTCTCTGATGTACTGAGGCAGATTGCAGAAGAATGCGAAAGCAGGCGAAGGAGAAGGAAGCTGTGTGATATATTTTATCTTAACATACTTGCCTTTAACCGATGGCGGCGGATAGTTCTGAATCTCTGCCAGCATAACCTCATTAAGTCGCGATGTCTGGATTTTGCGGCTCCGGTTTTCATACACTTTTGCAGCAGCGTTCAACACATCCAGAATACGCTGTTTATTGATTACAGATGTGAAGATGATAGGAATATCGTTGAATGGGGCGATTTTTTGCATTATCTCCTTTGTCATCTCTTTCATTGTATTGGGTCCTTTATTCTCGATTGTATCCCATTTGTTTACAACCAGAACGCACCCCTTTTTGTTTCTGATGATAAGGTTGAAGATGGACATATCCTGTGCCTCAACACCGCTTTGTGCATCCAGCATAAGAATACATACATCGGAACTCTCAATTGATCTGACCGATCTCATTACCGAATAGAACTCGAGATCCTCTTTTACCTTTGTCTTTTTTCTCAGACCGGCTGTATCTACAAGCATAAATTCGTGGCCGAACTTATTGTAATATGTCGAAACAGAATCCCGGGTTGTACCGGCGACCGGTGTGACTATATTGCGCTCCTCTCCCAGGAGAGCATTTGTGAGTGAGGATTTACCGACATTAGGTTTCCCTACGATTGTTATATAGGGGATATTGCGCTCATCCTGAACGATCTCCTTCTCCGGTAAAAGTTCGAGAACCTTGTCGAGCAGGTCGCCGGTACCGCTACCGCTGGCCGACGCAATTGCCCATGGCTCACCGAGTCCCAATGCATTAAATATGTGTGTGTCAAATAATTTATCGCCGGTGTCCACTTTATTTGCCACAAGGAGAACACTCTTATTGGTGCGACGCAAAATATCTGCTACAGCCTCATCGTAATCTGTAATACCGGTTGCAACATCGCAAAGAAAGAGGATAACATCGGCCTCCTCGATCGCCAGCAGTACCTGTTTACGGATTTCTGTCTCAAATACGTCATCGGAGTTTATGGCAAAACCGCCGGTATCGATCACTGAGAACTCCCTGCCGTTCCATTCGCAACGGCCATAATGGCGATCCCGGGTAACACCGGCGGTTTCGTCTACGATTGCCTTACGCATTCCGACAAGACGGTTAAACAAAGTTGATTTGCCCACATTCGGGCGTCCGACAATAGCAACAATACTCATAAAATTATAATACGGGGTGTTTATTTGTTATGAAGAGAAGGAGCACCCGTCGCACCCTCCCGGGCCGCAAACTCCTGTGTCACAAGAGGTGCCGTTAGCACCCTTTTTGCGCCACATCTTTATCTCTTCGTGTTTTGCACACTTAATTCCTTTTTTCAACATAGCCTTGTTTCCGTCAATCTCAGTCTCAGGAAACTTTCCATCCTTTTTAATAAGGATGTTTATAGAGAGAAGCAGCACGCTTACACCTATAAAGACCAAAGCTGCAATTAGTGTTTCCATAATATTGTTTAAAGCCACTTATTCTCCGGCGGAATAGGGTGTCTGTTAATTTTAATAACCTGAGCCAACTGATGGACCTTAAAGCCGGCGGCCATCATAAGAGATTGAATTCTATCCAGAAGCTCTCTGTCGATACCCTCCGATACCAGCTCCTCGGCATCTCTCCTCTCCTCAATAAGTTTTACCAGAATAGGGTCTAAAAGACTATATTCCGGAATTGAGTCACTATCCTTTTGACCCACGCTAAGTTCAGCCGACGGCGCCTTAGTCATGGTTGAATCGGGAATATATCTCTTTTCGCTGTTTATATACTCAGCAAGTTCATAAATCTGGAACTTGTATATATCCGCAACCGGCATAACAGCACCTGAAAGATCCCCGTAAAGCGTTCCGTAACCCATTGCGAGTTCGCTCTTATTCGATGTATTTAACACCAGAGATCCGTAATGGTTCGAGAATGACATTAAAATAATACTCCTAAGTCTAGCCTGAAGATTCTCCCTGGCTATCTGCCTCGGCTCTTCACCGAAATACTCCTCAAGCTCCTTCATAAGTTTATGAAAGGCACCCTCAATAGGAGCAATATGATACTTAATGCCCAGGTTCTCGGCCAACTCTACCGCATCGGTCACCGAATGCATGGTAGAGTATGGAGATGGCATCAACACACCTGTAACACTCTCTTTGCCGAATGCCCTTACGGCCAGGCAGGCTACAACAGCGGAGTCAATCCCTCCCGAAAGACCCAATACTGCCTTGGTTTTACCTGCAGAGGCAAAATAGGCCCTGAGCTTATCGATTATAGTGTCGTGCACTTGTTCAACTGACGGGCAGATATACATACTCTTAAAATATAAAGCTTGTACTGATCGATTGGTTGCAATATACCTTGTTTATGACATCGGCGAAAATCTCAGCAACAGAGATTATCTTAATTTTGCTTTTGTCTATTTCAGGATTGTCTGTCAGAGGAATAGTATCGGAGAGAATGACCTCTACAAGTTTAGAAGAGGCAATTCTTTCATAGGCAGGTCCCGACAGCACCGCATGGGTTGCCAGAGCCCTGACACTCTTGGCGCCCTTCTCCATTAACATATCTGCCGCTTTTGTAATTGTCCCGGCAGTATCGATCATATCGTCGATTATAATTATGTTACGCCCCTCAACCTCTCCAATAGCGGTCATAGATCCCACAACATTAGCCTTTTCGCGTGATTTATGGCAGATAATAAGCGGACAACCGATAATTCTGGAATATGCATTTGCCCTCTTTGCTCCTCCTATGTCCGGAGCTGCAATAGAGATATCTTCCAGTTTAAGATTGCGAAGATATGGCAGGAATATGGAGCTTGCATAGATATGGTCAACCGGCACATCGAAGAATCCCTGGATCTGATCGGCGTGAAGATCGGCAGTCATTACCCTGTCGCATCCTGCAGCGCTGAGCAGGTTGGCAACCATCTTTGCACCTATCGGTACACGAGGGCGATCTTTTCTGTCCTGTCTTGCCCATCCGAAGTAAGGGATTACGGCAATAACCTTATAGGCACTTGCTCTTCTTGCAGCGTCAATCATTAAAAGAAGCTCAAATATATTCTCAACCGGAGGAGGTGTCGATTGAATAATAAAGACAGTTGCTCCTCTTACGCTCTCGTCAAGAGCGGGTTGAAACTCTCCGTCGCTGAAAACCATAACCGATGCTTTCCCCAGTTCGAGTTTTAGCGCTTTGGCAATCTTTTCGGCAAGATACCGGGAGTGCCTGCAAGAGAATACTTTTATTTGATGTTGGTGCTCCATATTATTTATTTTAAGTTTTTTAGCATAGTACCGATATGTTTGAGAATCTCCTCCCTGCCTCTGCCATCTTCGGCAGAAGTCACAAAGTGGGGAGGCAACTCCTCCCAGTATTCAAGCAGCGCATTGTTGTTTTTTTCGATCTGGAGCCTGAGAGCTTCGCTGCCTAATTTATCTGCCTTGGTGTAAACAATTGAAAACGGAGTACCCGACTCTCCGAGCTGAATCATAAAATTTAGATCGATCTTTTGAAGGTCGTGGCGTGAGTCGAGAAGTACAAACAGATTTACAAGTTCTTCTGAATTATTAAGATAATCCAGAATGGTCTTCTGAAGAGTCTCCCTCTTCTCTTTAGAGGCCTGTGCATATCCGTATCCGGGCAGATCGACAAGGTACCACTTCTCATTTATCATAAAGTGGTTTATCAGCTGTGTCTTTCCGGGTCTGGAAGATGTGAGAGCCAGATTCTTCCTCTCACAAATCGTATTTATGAGAGAAGATTTACCAACATTGGAGCGACCAATGAAAGCAAATTCAGGCAATCGTAGTTTTGGCTTCTGATGCTCCAAACTGCTGCTTCCCGAAAATATAGCTTGAGATATCTTCATAGATTTTTAACCGCTGCAAAGGTACAATATTATGCTTATATTTGTATGAATCTTAAATTAAATATTTCCAAATGTCAGAAAAAGAGCATATTTCATTGCTTGAACTCCTTGGGAGAGTGAAAGAGAGCATAGAGAACAGGATGGGGGGTAGTGTTTGGGTTAAGGCTCAGATTTCAGAAATAAAGAGCAACAGTACCGGGCACTGTTATTTGGAGCTGGCAGATGCGGGAGAGGGTAATCAAAATATAGAGGCTAGAGCTCAGGCAATTATATGGTCTTCGGTGTTCAAAATGCTCAAACCATATTTTGAGACGACTACAGGTTATCAACTATCCAGGGGGATGAATGTACTGGTAAAGGTACAGGTTCAGTTCTCAACGCTATATGGTCTCTCCCTGATAATTAGTGATATAGATCCCTCTTTTACGGTAGGTGAGCTGGAGATTGAACGGCAGAGAACAATTGAGAGGTTAAGAAGGGAGGGGATGTTTGAGATGAACAGAACATTGCAGCTTCCGAGGCTTCCTCACAGGTTTGCAATAGTTTCGTCCGAGAGTGCAGCCGGGTATCTCGATTTCATAAAACATCTGCACGAAAACGAGTATGGGTATCGCTTTTATACAAAACTTTTTCCTGCCCCGGTACAGGGAGAGAACGCTCCTGCCGGTATTATAGGGGCTATAGATAAGGTTGCGTCGGAGATAGATTCATTCGATGCATTGTTGATCCTCAGGGGAGGTGGCGGAGTGCACGATTTGCGATGCTTCGACGACTACGATCTTGCTGTAAATATTGCTCAATTCCCCATACCTGTTCTTACCGGCATCGGCCACGAACAGGACTTTCATATTGCCGATATGGTTGCACACACATCTGTAAAGACACCAACGGCTCTTGCCTCTTTTATTACGGGAATTTTTATTCAGGAAGATTCAATGATTGCTTCTTTTGCTTCGAGATTATCACTATCTTTACAGACAAGGGTGGTGCTGGAGCAGAGTATGATCTCAAGAGTTGCCGATAATATCTTTAATATTTGCAATAAAAGATTCTCCAATGAGCAGCACAGGTTGGAGCTGGCAGAGGAGAGAGTAAAAAATGGTAATCCGCTTGCTATTCTGGATAAGGGATACGCTCTGGTAGCAAGAAATGGATTAAGAGTTACGGGCGAAGAGATCTCTGCCGGAGAGAATCTTGAGATTATGATGCAAAAAATGGTAATTGATTGTAAAGTTGAAAAGGTAAAAAGATTGAAGTGATGAAGAGGGAAAGTGTAAAAAAAATGAGTTACGAGGAGGCGGTAGCCGAGCTTGAGGCTATGGTGAAAAAGATCGAGGATCCAACTACCCCTCTGGATAAAATATCTGCCGATGTGGAAAAGGCTCTTGAACTTGTAAAGTATTGCAGGTCCAAACTCAGGGATTTCGAAACAAGTATAGCGGAGCTTAAGGAGTAGATTATTTCGGGTATGGTAAACGATCTGAAGTTGGTGGTTAACGATGAGTGGCTTGAGCCCTGGAAGAGAGTAATACTCAACCGGCACAATGCTGCTCTGCTCAGGTATTCTGAAATTGCCGGATACGGCAACAAACTTTATGATAAGATTAACTCCCACCTATATTACGGTCTCCATTTTGAAGGTGAAGAGGCGATCTTCAGAGAGTGGGCTCCAAATGCCACTAACATCTGGCTTATAGGGGATATGAACGGATGGAGCCCTTCAGGCGAATTTGCCTTTAAAAAAAGTGGAGAGGGGAATTGGGAGCTAAGGGTTCCAAAGCAACGGATCAAACATGGCGATCACTATAAGTGGCTGATAGAGTGGCCGGGCGGGAGCGGTGAAAGAATTCCGGCCTATGCAGGCAGGGTTGTACAAGACCCGGTTACAAAAATATTCTCAGCTCAGGTGTGGAATCCTGAACCATACAAATGGAATAACGCCCGGCCGCCAAAACCGGAGGGACTGCTTATATATGAAGCACACATTGGTATGAGCAGCGAGAGCGAAGGTGTAGCCACATATAACTATTTCCGGGAGAGAGTTCTGCCCCATATCTCCTCCTGCGGTTACAATGCGATACAGCTGATGGCAATTCAGGAGCACCCATATTACGGATCATTCGGGTATCAGGTCTCCAGCTTTTTTGCTCCAAGTTCTCGATTCGGAACTCCCGAGGAGCTCAAGATGCTTATTGATAAAGCTCACTCATTGGGGATAATTGTAATATTAGACCTTGTACATTCACATGCAGTTATTAATGTTGCTGAGGGGCTATCGGAATTTGACGGAACAAATAGTCAATATTTCCATGATGGAGAGAGAGGATACCACCCTGCATGGAACTCCCGCTGTTTCGACTATGGGAAGGAGCAGGTGTTACGCTTTCTGCTATCAAACTGCAAATATTGGCTTGAGGAATATATGTTTGACGGATTCCGTTTCGATGGGGTCACAAGTATGATATATTACGATCATGGTTTGGGAAAGGCCTTCACCGATTATTCCGACTATTTCGGAGGAAATCAGGATGACGATGCGCTCATTTACCTTACATTGGCAAACAGATTAATCGAAGAGACCTACTCCGATGCCGTTACGATTGCCGAAGATGTGAGCGGGATGCCCGGTTTGGCAGCTCCGTACGAATGGGGAGGCATAGGGTTCGGATACAGAATGAGTATGGGTGTTGCAGACTCCTGGATAAGATGGATCAAGGAGAGGCGCGATGAGGAGTGGAATGTGGGTGAGATATTTCATGAATGCACCGAGAAGAGGTCCGATGAAAAGACCATCTCCAGATCGGAAGAGCGTCGTGTAGGGAAAGAGTGTAGATGTCGGTGGTCGCCGTATCAGTAAAAAAGAG
>OFJB01000185.1_pt1 | contig 34482 bp, 22 predicted proteins | sample 1775081 | NCBI WGS metagenome assembly OFJB01 (sample SAMN08195771, study PRJEB24354) | sludge metagenome | isolation source: initial sludge from phenol fed wastewater aerobic bioreactor | place: India: Nagpur | collected 2016-06-05
GGCCAGCTGCGCCGCCACGCCGAGCGCGTGCGCACCCGCCTGGACGCCGCCCGCAGCCGCAGCGCCAAGCTGGCGCAACAGGCCGGCTGCCGCCTGGCCGCCGAGCCCGCCGGCCTGTTCGGCTGGGTGGACACCGGCGTGGACACCGAGCAGCTGGCGCTGCGCCTGCTGGACAACGGCTACCTGCTGGCCCCCGGCGCGCTGTTTCACGCCGAGCGCCGGCCCAGCACGCTGATGCGGATCAACTTTGCGACCACGCAGGAGGCGGTGTTCTGGCGGGCGTTTGAGCGGGCACGGGAGGGGATGTGCAAGTGACAATGGGCGGGTGTACTTCGGCCGCGACAGCAACGTGCTGGTCATCCTGCTGGCCGGCGGGACCAAGAAGCGGCAACAGCGCGACATCGAGGCCGCACAGGCCCGTTGGGCGGCCTACAAGCAGCGCAAACGATCGACGAGGTGAATCATGGCTCTGACACGTGACTTCAAGGACACCGTGCTGGCGCGCGTCCAGGCCGACCCGGCATTCCGCGATGCCCTGCTCAAGGAAGGCATCGAAACCCTGCTGGCCGGCGACGTGGATGGCGGCCGGGCAATCCTGCGCGACTACATCAAGGCGACGGTCGGCTTCGAGCAGCTCGGCGCCGAGACGGGCTCATCGCCCAAGAGCCTGATCCGCATGTTCGGCCCGGCCGGCAATCCGCAGGCGCGCAACCTGTTCAGCGTCATCAGCCACCTGCAGCGCCATGCCGGCCTGACGCTGCATGTGACTACGCAACCTCACTGACGGCCCGCAGGAACCTCACCCACCGTCGGCTCCGGGGCCTGGCGTAAGCAGCCGCTTCCTCACCCCACCACCCTCCCCTCCCCACTCAAAAACGCCACCCGCACTTCCTCCCCCGGATGCAGCCGCTCGATCGCCGCGCGATAGCGGGCCAGTTGCGCCTGCAGCGCGGCATCCTGCTCGGGGTGGGCGGCGCTTTTGTAGTCCAGCACCCACCACGCCTCGGGGCCATGGGGGCCGGCGCGGCGGCGGACCAGGCGGTCGAGGCGCAGGCGCTCGCCCTCGTGCACCAGTTCCACTTCGTCGAAGGCTTCGAGCACTTGCGCCTCGGACCAGGCCCAGGCGGCTTCGCCGGTGTAGATGCGGCGGGCCATGGCGTGGGCCTGTCGGGCCTGGGCGGGGTCGAGGGCGAAGCGTTTTTGAGCATGCGTCACGCGTTCGGCGAGCCAGCCGCCAGGGGTCTCGCCCGCGTGTTCCAGCAGCCAGTGCATGGCTTGGCCGATGCGGGAGAGGTCGCTGTCGTCGAGGGCTTCTGTTTGGATAGCTGCTTGCGCTTGGCTGGCAATGGGTTCGGGCGGTTTTTCCTCGTGATTTGGAGGCTGCACGCCCTCATCCCTGCCCTCTCCCAGAGGGAGAGGGGGCAAGGCGAGGAGAGGGAAGGTGGGGGTGGCGGAGGGAGCGGCCATGGGCGCGGGCGCATCCGGGGCTTGCAGCGGCTGCGCGAGCGGTTCGATGCGCTGCCACCAGGTGCCGCTGGTCTGCTGGTGCGGCTCGACACCGGAGAGCACGAGGCGCTGGCGCGCGCGGGTCATGGCGACGTACAGGGCGTTGAGTTCTTCGCGGGCCTGCGCGGCGGCTTCTTCCTGCGCCAACGCCTGCACGCTCGGGGGCGGCGCGCTGCCCTTGGCGAGGAACACGAGCTGGCGGGGCACGGGGGCGTCGCCGGGCCAGTCGATCAGCACCTCGGGCGTGGCGCGTGCGCGCAGGCCGCTGGCGCTGTCGAGCAACAGCACGGCGTCGGCCTCCAGCCCCTTGGCGCCGTGCACGGTGAGCAGGCGCACGGCCTCGGGCGCGCTGTGGCGCGGCAGGGGCAGCGGTTCGCGGCGCAGCGCGCGCAGCCACTGGTAGGCGGTGAGGAAGCGCCCGCCCTGCACGCCGAGCGAGGCGGAGAGCAGCGCGCGCAACTGGCGCAGCACGTGCGTGCGTTCGGCCGCGGGGGCGGCGGCGGCAAAGCGCGCGAGCGCGTCGCGGTGCTGGTAGATGGCCTGCAGCGCGTCGTGCGGCGGCAGGCTCAAAAGCCATTGGCGATAGAGCATCAAATCGGCTTTAAGCGCTTTGCCATCCTGCGTGGCAAGCTCTGTTTTAGAGAGCATTTCGAGCCAGGTGGGGCGCGGCTCGCCAGCGGCGTGCACGGCGAGGGCCAGGCGCGCGAGGTCCTCGTCGCCGCAGCCAAAGAGCGGCGACTTGAGCGCGCGCGCCAGCATCAGGTCGTGCCCCGGCGAGACGAGCGCGTCGACGAGCGCGAGCACGTCCAGCACGGCGGGCTGTTCGGCGAGCAGGCTTTTGTCCGGCTGCTCGCAGGCGATGCCCAGCCGCCGCAGCTCGGTCTGCAGCACGGTGAGCGGCTCGCGCTTGCGCGCCAGCACCATGATCTGCTCGGGCCTGGCGCCGCCCGCGATGCGCGCGGCGATCCAGTGCGCGGCCTGGCGGCATTCGAGCGTGCGCAGGGTGTCTTCCTCCTCCACGCGCGGCGTGCGCAGGCTGTCGCGCCATTCGGCGGGCTGGGCCGCATCCTTCGCGGCCCGGGGCGCACGGGGGATGAGCGGCAGGGCCTGCGCACCGCCCTCGGCCGCCGAGGCGCTGGTGTGCGCGCGGTAGCCGCTGAATTCGCCGGCCTGCTGCGCCGTCTGCATCACCGTGTTCACCACGGCCAGCACGCCGGGGGCGTTGCGCCGCGTGTGGTCGGTGGCCAGGCAGGCGCCTTGCAGGCCCTGCACGACGAAGTCGCGCGCGGCGGCGAACACCTTCGGGTCGGCGCGGCGAAAGCGGTAGATGCTCTGCTTGGGGTCTCCGACGATGAAGACGCTGGGCGCCGCCTGCCCGCCGCCCGCGCCGGCATAGCCCGAGAGCCAGGCGTGCAGCGCCTGCCACTGCAGCGGGTTGGTGTCCTGGAATTCATCGACGAGCAGGTGGCGCGTGCGCGCGTCGAGCCGCTCCTGCACCCAGGCGGAGAGTTCGTGGTCGGCCAGCAGGCGCATGGCGGCGCGCTCCACGTCGTTCATGTCCACCCAGCCGCGCTCGCGCTTGAGCCGCGCGAAGCACGCCGCCAGCACGCGCGTGAGGCGCGCCATGCGCTGCTGGTGCAGCCAGGCCTCGTGCTGGCGCGCGGCCGCCAGCAGGCGCTGCAGCTCGCCCTCCGCCTCCTGCGCGGACGCGAATTTCTCCAGGTTCCTGCTCAGGCGGTCTTCGCCCTTGACGAAGAAGGCCTTGCGCAGCAGGGCCAGGCGCAGCAGAGCGTCGGGCTGGGCCCAGGCGTCGATGACGGCGTGGGCGGCCGCCTGGGGGGTCTTGTTCTTTTCGGCGCCCAGCGCCTGGGCCCACGCCTGCCAGCGCACGCGCGCCGCGTCGGTCAGCAAGGCATCGGCCGGCTGCCGCAGGCCCGCCCATTCCGGGGCGAGTTCGCCGAAAGGCGGCACGGCGCGCTCGACATGGCCCGCCTCGTCGGCCAGGCCGAACTCGGTGCGCCGCGCCAGCGCCGCCTGCAGCGCCTCATGGGCGCGCGTGCGGCCGAGCGCCGCCACCAGCGCGGCGTAGTCGGCGCGCAGGGTGTCGTCGGCCGCCATCTCGCGCAGGAAGGGGCGCCAGACCTCGGCCACGGCCTGCGCATCGTCTTCCAGCAGCTCGTAGCTGGCGGGCAGGCCCAGCTCGGCCAGCACCAGGAGCGGCGCCGTCTGCAGCAGCGCGGCAAACCAGCCGTGGAAGGTGCGGATCTGCACCGGGCGGCCGTGGGCCAGCAGCGTTTGATATAGATTTTGTAGCTGTTCGCGCTGTTCCAGAGCGCGCTGCGGCTCGATTCCCCGGTCCACCAGCTCGCGCAGCAGGCGCTCTTGCCAGGCGGCTTCGGTTTCGGCCGGCTCGCCGGTTTCAGGCTGCTGCGGCCGCGGCCGTGCGAAGTCCTGCAGCCACTGCAGCAGCCGCTCGCGCATCTCGCCGGCCGCCTTTTTGGTGAAGGTGATCGCCAGGATCTCGTGCGGCGCGCAGCCATCGAGCAGCGCGCGCAGCATGCGCGAGACCAGCATCCAGGTCTTGCCCGCGCCGGCGCAGGCTTCCACCACCACGCTGCGGCGCGGGTCGCAGGCGATGGCGTAGAACTGCTCGGGGGTGACGGGTTGGCCGTCCTTCTGGTAGGCAGGCATGGGTCGATGCAAGCCGACGGGGCGGCTACTCCGGGAACTGCTGGCGGGCGTGCAGCACGCGCAGCACCTCGATCACGTCCTGCTCCACCCGGTAGAGCACGATGCCCAGCAGATCACCGCGCGCCTCGTCTGCCCAGACGATGGGCAGCATCAGGCGCCAGGCTTGGGGATGTGCCGCTCGATGGCTTCCCACATTTCCGCCATGACCTGATCGTGCGGGACGCGCGGCTTCTTGCTGTCGATGGCCTCTTGCACCTTGGCGCGGAACCAGCGGTCATAGCTGTCCGCCTGCTCCTGGGTCTCGAACTCGCAGACGCGGGGGTCGAAGGTGGCGGCGGTGTTCATCCAAATAGTTTAGAGCAGGGAGGGACGCAGCGCCAATACCCCGATGGACGCGGGCCTCGCACCGGAAAGCAACCCGCTCAAGCCCAGAAATCCTTGCGGCACAGGCCGCGCACTTCGCACCAGTCGCACACGCTGCCCTCGCCCAGCGCGGGCAGGGGGGCGCCCTGCGCGATGCGCGCCATGTCGTGGGCCATGCCGGCTTCGAGCGCCTGGGCCAGCGGGGCCAGGTCGGGCAGTTCGTGCAGGCTGGGTTCTTCGCGTTCGGCCAGGTTGAGGTAGGCCGCGCGCGGCGCATCGGCCCCCGAGAGCAGGGCGTAGAACGGCAGCTGCGTCTCTTCGCTGCCGGCCTTGATGCGGTCCCTGGTTTTCTGCAGCGCCTCGGTCTTGTAGTCGATCAGCAGCTCGCCGCCGGGCACGCGGTCCAGGCGGTCGATGCGCCCGCGCAGCTGCAGCGTCCCGCGCCGCGCCTTCAGGTCTTCTTCCGCCGCGGCGAACACCGCGCCGCCGGCCTCGTGGCCCTGCAGCCAGCGCAGGTAGGCGTCGCGCAGCTGCGGCCAGGCGACCTCGAAGGGCAGGAATTCGCCCGGCTCGCCGGCCAGCCCCAAGTCCTGCGTGACCTGCCGGGCCGCGGCCTCCATCAGCGCCACGCGGTCGGCATCGGGCGTGCGGCGCAGGGCTTCATGGAAGTCGCGCAGCACCGCGTGCACCCAGATGCCCCAGTCGCGCTTGTCCACGTCCACGTCCAGCTCGCCCTCGTCCTGCAAGCCGAGCTGGCGCAGCGCGAAGAAGCGGTAGGGGCAGGCGCGCAGCTGTTCGTAGCTGCTGGCCGAGAGCGGCTGCGCGGGCAGGTGCGCGCCCACGGGCTGGGGCCGGGGCGTCGGCGCGGGCACGACCTCGCGCACCCGGCGCGCATCGTCCCCCGGGCGCAGCCGCGCGCCGGGCGCCAGGCGCAGCGCCTGCACCAGCGGCGAGGCCAGCACCGGCTCGCCGCTTTCGTCGGCGCGCCGGTAGAGCACGTCCACCCGCGGGACGGACAGGGCCAGCGCCCACGCGCCCGCCTGCTCGCGCTGGCCCTGCTCGCGCGTGGGCAGCCCCAGGGCCAGGCGCTGGGCGGCCGTCCACAGCCCCGGCGGCTCCGGCGCGGCCGGCAGGTGCCGCTCGTCGGCCCCCGGCAGCACCAGCGCGGCCGGCGAGCGCCCGAGCAGCTGCGCCATGGGCAGCACCACCACCCGCGCCACGTCGGGGTGGGGCGGCTGGTAGTTGGCGTGCTCCAGCACCTCGCTCACCCAATGGATGAAGTCGGCCAGCGGCATGCCGCGCGATGCGGCGGGCCAGGCCTGCCACTGCGCCAGGGCGTCGTCGGCAAGGCCCAGCGCCTCCACCATCGCGCTGCCCGCGGCATCGGCCGCCAGCATGGGCCACAGCCCGCAGGCCTGCAGCAGCGCGCGCAGATCGGCAAGCCAGCGCGCGAGCGGGCGGGCGCCGGCCATGGGTTCGCGCAGCGCCTGCACCTGCCGCACCAGCGGGTCATCGGGGGCCAGCGCCGCCGCGCCGCGCCAGTGGCGCACGGCGTCCTTGCGCAGCCGGTGCTCCAGCGCGCGGTGGTCGAGCCCCGCGAACGCGGGCGCGAGCTTGATCCAGTCCAGCACCGCGTCGCTGCCGGCCCACGGCGCGCAGGCGCGCAGCAGCGCCACCACGCTGGCGGCGGCATGCGTGGTCGAGAGTTTCCAGCCCGTCTCGTCGCGCAGGCCGGTGGCGGCGTTCACGCCCGCGGCCCCGAGCAGGGCGTTGACGCGGCGCACCAGCAGCCGGTCGCTGGCGACGACGGCAACGGGCACGCGGCCCGCCGCCAGATGGCGCAGCACGCAGGCGGCCGCCCGCTCGGCTTCGTCCTCCGCATCCTGCGCCTCGTGCAGCGCGACCTGGCCGTCGCCCTGCGGCACTTCATCGGGAGCTTCACCGGGCGCCTCATGCGTCAGCACCGCCACCTGGCCGTCCCAATGCGCGGCCAGCGCCGCCACCAGGGGTTCGCTCTGCAGCCCCGGCACGATCACCAGCAGATCGAGCTGGCGCCCCACCGCTTGGCCGAACAGCACGTCCGTGGCGTAGGCCGAGTTCCCCACCCACGCGGCGGCCACGCGGGTGAGCACGCCTTCCAGGCGCAGCGGCCCCTCCTGCACCGCGGGCAGCACGGCGCCCACCCGCGCCAGCCACTGCGCGCGCTGCGGCGGCTCCTGCGCGGCGGCCAGCGGCGCGAGCTGGCGCGCCACGTCCAGCAGCCGCCCGGCCAGCGGCGCGGCCTGGGCGCCCAGCCCCGCCTGCTCCAGCAGGGCCTGCGCGCTCAGCAGGTCGTGGGCGTGGTCGAACCACAGGTCCTGCGGCCCCGGCGCGAACACGCCGGCATCCTGCGCCCAGCTGCGCGTGGTCTGAAACCGCGGCACATAGCCGGCGAAGCGCGCCGCCCAGGCCTGCCGCGCGGGGGCCAGCAGGTTGGCGTAGGGCAGCAGCACCACGGTGCGCGCCAGGTGCGCGCCGCGCCGCGCGGCATGCGCGCGCACCTGCTCCAGCCAGCCGTCCCAGGGGGAGGCGCGGCCAGCAACCATGGCGTCATGAAGTGAACCTGTTTCTGTCACAATCAATCGAATTTACCCCCTTGTCCACCGCCCTACAGGAAGCGCCATGGCCAGCGAATTGATCAAACACGTCTCGGACGAGAGCTTCGATGCCGACGTCCTCAAGTCCTCCGCCCCCGTGCTGGTGGACTACTGGGCCGAATGGTGCGGCCCCTGCAAGATGATCGCCCCGGTGCTCGACGAAGTGGCCGGCGACTACCAGGGCAAGCTGCAGGTCGCCAAGATGAACGTGGACGATAACCGCGAAGTGCCCGCCAAGTTCGGCATCCGCGGCATTCCCACGCTGATGATCTTCAAGAACGGGCAGCTGGCCGCCACCAAGGTCGGCGCGCTGAGCAAGGCGCAGCTGACCGCCTTCATCGACCAGAACCTGGGCTGAGCCCACCCCCCGGCGCGGCGGCACGCGGAGGCCGTCCGCCACGCTGGCCCCGGGCCCGCTTGCCCGGCCGGCGCACTTTTCCTGTCATAATTCCCACCGGTCGCCACTGCGCCGCATCCCATGCGCAGCTGGTTTGCAGATCCCGGCTCGCCAGAGCATCCCGACCAACGGACGCTCGCACGGCACACAGCCACCCTCCCTCCTTAGCCAGACATTGCCACTCCCTGACCGGAGTCTTTCCATGCACCTGAATGAATTGAAGGCCCTGCACGTCTCCGAAGTGCTCAAGCAGGCCGAAGAGCTCGGCGTCGAAAACGGCGGCCGCATGCGCAAGCAGGAACTGATGTTCGCCATCATCAAGAAGCGCGCCAAGGCCGGCGAGCAGGTCTTCGCCGACGGCGTGCTGGAAATCCTGCCCGACGGCTTCGGCTTCCTGCGCAGCCCCGACACCAGCTACACCGCCAGCACCGACGACATCTACATCAGCCCCAGCCAGGTGCGCCGCTTCAACCTGCACACCGGCGACATGATCGAGGGCGAGGTGCGCATCCCCAAGGACGGCGAGCGCTACTTCGCCCTCACCAAGCTGGACAAGGTCAACGGCGACCTGCCCGAGAAGAACAAGCACAAGGTGATGTTCGAGAACCTCACGCCGCTGTTCCCCAAGGAGCAGATGAAGCTGGAGCGCGACATCAAGGGCGAGGAGAACATCACCGGCCGCATCATCGACATCATCGCCCCCATCGGCCGCGGGCAGCGCGCGCTGATCGTCGCCCCGCCCAAGAGCGGCAAGACGGTGATGATGCAGAGCATCGCGCACGCCATCACCGCCAACTACCCGGACGTGACGCTGATGGTGCTGCTGGTGGACGAGCGCCCCGAGGAAGTGACGGAGATGCAGCGCTCGGTCAAGGGCGAGATCATCGCCTCCACCTTCGACGAGCCGGCCACGCGCCACGTGCACGTGGCCGAGATGGTGATCGAACGCGCCAAGCGCCTGGTGGAGCTGGGCAAGGACGTGGTCATCCTGCTGGACTCCATCACCCGCCTGGCGCGCGCCTACAACAACGTCGTGCCCTCCAGCGGCAAGGTGCTCACCGGCGGCGTCGATTCCAACGCGCTGCAGCGCCCCAAGCGCTTCTTCGGCGCGGCGCGCAACATCGAGGAAGGCGGCTCGCTCACCATCATCGCCACCGCGCTGGTCGATACCGGCAGCCGCATGGACGAGGTGATCTTCGAGGAGTTCAAGGGCACGGGCAACAGCGAACTGCACCTGAACCGGCGCCTGTACGAGAAGCGCGTGTTCCCGGCCATCGAGCTCAACAAGAGCGGCACGCGCCGCGAAGAGCTGCTGCTGGCGCCCGAGGTGCTGCAGAAGACCCGCATCCTGCGCCAGTTCATGTACAACATGGACGAGATCGAGTCGATGGAGCTGATGATCAAGAAGATGCGCGAGACCAAGAGCAACGTCGACTTCTTCGAGGCCATGCGCCGCGGCGGCTGATCCTCCCCCGGCCCGCACACGCAAGCCCCGCCTCCCGCGGGGCTTCGTTTTTTGACTCGGATCAAGGCGCCCTCCATTCCCCTGCCCGCATACTGGATCGGACATGACACAGCCTTCCTCCCCCTGGAAAAAAGCCGCGGCCGTGGCGGCGGCGCTGGCCGCGGTGGCCGTGCTCGGCGCCTATGCGTGGCAGCAATGGAGCGCCGCGCGGCAGAACGACGGCCTGGCGGGCGGCAACGGCCGCATCGAGGCCACCGAGATCGACGTGGCCACCAAGTACGCCGGCCGCGTGGCCGAGATCCTGGTGCGCGAGGGCGACTTCGTGCAGGCCGGCCAGCCGCTGGCGCGCATGCAGGTGGACAGCCTGCTGGCCCAGCGCCGCGAGGCCGAGGCCGGGCGCGAGCAGGCGCGCCAGGCCGTGGCGGCGGCGCGCGCGCAGGTGGCGCTGCGCGAGAGCGAGCACGCAGCAGCGCAGGCGCAGATCGCGCAGCGCGAGGCCGACCTGGACGCCGCGCAGCGGCGCAGCGTGCGCTCCGAGGCGCTGGCGCACCAGGGCGCGATGCCGCTGCAGGAGCTGGACGACAACCGCGCGCGCGAACGCGGCACGCAGGCCGCCCTGAAGGCCGCGCAGGCGCAGGCGCAGGCGGCGCGCTCGGCCATCGAGGCGGCGCGCGCGCAGGTGGACAGCGCGCAGGCCGCCGTGCGCGCCGCCGAGGCCACGGTGCAGCGCATCACCGCCGACCTGGACGACAGCCAGCTCGCCGCCCCGCGCGACGGCCGCGTGCAGCTGCTGCTGGCCCAGCCCGGCGAGGTGCTGGCCGGCGGCGGCAAGGTGCTCAACCTGGTGGACCTGAGCGACGTGTACATGGACTTCTTCCTGCCCGAGACCGTGGCCGGCCGCGTGGCGCTGGGCAGCGAGGTGCGCATCGTGCTCGACGCCGCGCCGCAGTATGTGATCCCGGCCACCGTCTCCTTCGTCGCCAGCACGGCGCAGTTCACGCCCAAGACGGTGGAGACGGCCAGCGAGCGGCAAAAGCTCATGTTCCGCGTGAAGGCGCGCATCGCGCCCGAGCTGCTGCGCCAACACATCGAGCAGGTCAAGACCGGCCTGCCGGGCCAGGCCTGGGTGCGGCTCGACCCCCGCCGCGACTGGCCGGCGCGCCTGCAGGCCAGGACCGGCGATTGAGTTGACCATGCACCCCGTCATCCGGCTGCGCGGCGTGCGCCTGCGCTACGGCCAGACCCAGGCCCTGCGCGGCGTGACGCTGGATGTGCCGCCGGGCTGCATGGCCGGCCTGATCGGGCCCGACGGCGTGGGCAAGTCCAGCCTGCTGGCGCTGGTGGCCGGCGCGCGCGCCATGCAGGAAGGCGGCATCGAGGTGCTGGGCGGCGACATGGCGAGCCGCCGGCACCGCCACCGCGCCTGCCCGCGCATCGCCTACATGCCGCAGGGCCTGGGGCGCAACCTCTATCCCACGCTCTCGGTGGAGGAGAACCTGCAGTTCTTCGCCCGCCTGTTCGGCCACGGCGCGGCCGAGCGGCGCGCGCGCATCGACGCGCTCACGCGCAGCACCGGGCTGCACCCCTTCCTCGCGCGGCCCGTGGGCCAGCTCTCGGGCGGCATGAAGCAGAAGCTCGGCCTGTGCTGCGCGCTGATCCACGACCCCGACCTGCTGATCCTGGACGAGCCCACGACCGGCGTCGATCCGCTCGCCCGCGCGCAGTTCTGGGACCTGATCGCCAGCATCCGCGCGGCGCGCCCGCAGGTGAGCGTGCTGGCCGCCACCGCCTACATGGACGAGGCGCAGCGCTTCGACTGGCTGGTGGCGATGGACGACGGCGCGCTGCTCGCCACCGGCACGCCGGCCGAACTGCTGGCGCGCACCGGGGCGCCGTCGCTCGAAGCCGCCTTCATCGCGCTGCTGCCCGAGGCGAAGAAGCGCGGCCACGCACCCGTGGTGATCCCGCCGCTCGCGGCCGACGATGCCGACATCGCCATCGAGGCCCAGGGCCTGACCATGCGCTTCGGCGACTTCGTGGCGGTGGACGGCGTCAACCTGCGCATCCGGCGCGGCGAGATCTTCGGCTTCCTCGGCTCCAACGGCTGCGGCAAGACCACCACCATGAAGATGCTCACGGGCCTCTTGCCCGCCAGCAGCGGCCGCGCCTGGCTGTTTGGCCGGGAGGTGGACCCCGCCGCCGCCGGGCCGCCCCAAGGCGGCGACGGCCCCCCTGGGGGGCAGCGGACCACGCGCAGCGGGGGAGCGTGGGGGCACGATCCCTCCATGGCCACGCGCCGGCGCGTCGGATACATGTCGCAGGCGTTCTCGCTCTACGGCGAGCTGACGGTGGAGCAGAACCTCGTTTTACACGCGCGCCTGTTCCACGTGCCCGAGGGCGAGGTGAGCGCGCGCGTGGCGGAGATGCTGCAGCGCTTCGGCCTGGAGCAGGCCCGCGCCGAGCTGCCCGCGCGCCTGCCGCTGGGCATGCGCCAGCGCCTGTCGCTGGCCGTGGCCATGGTGCACCGGCCCGAGCTGCTGATCCTGGACGAGCCGACCTCGGGCGTGGACCCGGTGGCGCGCGACGCGTTCTGGCGCCTGCTGGTGGAGCTGTCGCGCCGCGACCGGGTGACCATCTTCATCTCCACCCACTTCATGAACGAGGCCGAGCGCTGCGACCGCATGTCCATGATGCACGCCGGCCGCGTGCTCGACAGCGACGCGCCCGCCGCGCTGGTCGCCAAGCGCGGCGCGGCGACGCTGGAGGAGGCCTTCATCGGCTACCTGCTGGAAGCAGCCGGTACATCTGAAAAAGGAGCTTCCAGCGCACGGCCTGAGCCAGTTTCAGATACAAAACCACCTGAAACCATTGCCGACCAAGCGCGAGAAGCTCCTGAAACAAAAGCATCCCGCCACCGCGGCTTCAGCCTGCGCCGCCTGCTGAGCTACACCTGGCGCGAGGCGCTGGAGCTGCGCCGCGACCCGGTGCGCGCCACGCTGGCGCTGGCCGGCTCGCTGATCCTGCTGCTGGTGATCGGCTTCGGCTCCAGCATGGACGTGGAGAACCTGCGCTTCGCCGTGCTCGACCGCGACCAGACCACGGTGAGCCAGGGCTACGTCAACGCGCTCTCGGGCTCGCGCTACTTCATCGAGCGCGCGCCCATCGCGGACTACCCCGAGCTGGACCGGCGCATGCGAAGCGGCGAGCTGTCGCTGGCCATCGAGATCCCGCCCGGCTTCGGGCGCGACGTGCTGCGCGGGCGCGCGGCGCAGATCGGCGCCTGGGTCGATGGCGCCATGCCCATGCGCGCCGAGACGGTGCAGGGCTACGTCCAGGGCGTGCACCAGCACTGGCTGGCCACGCAGCTGCGCGAGCGCACGGGGCAGCAGGGCGCGCCGGCCGTCGGCATCGAGACGCGCTTTCGCTACAACCCCGACGTGCGCAGCCTGCCCGCGATGGTGCCGGCCGTGATCCCGCTGCTGCTGCTCATGCTGCCGGCCATGCTCACCGCGCTGGCGGTGGTGCGCGAAAAAGAGATGGGCTCCATCCTCAACCTCTACGCCACCCCTGTCACGCGCACCGAGTTCCTGCTGGGCAAGCAGCTGCCCTACGTGCTGCTGGCGCTGCTGAACTTCCTGCTCATGAGCGCGATGGCCGTCACCGTCTTCGGCGTGCCCGTCACCGGCAGCTTCGCCACGCTGCTGCTGGCCGCGCTGCTCTACGCCGTCGCCGCCACGGGCATGGGGCTGCTGGCCAGCAGCGTCACCAAGAGCCAGATCGCGGCCATGTTCTTCGCCATGATCGGCACGCTGATCCCGGCCGTGCAGTTCTCGGGAATGATGGACCCGGTCTCCTCGCTCGCGGGCGGCGCCCGCCTGGTGGGCGAGATCTACCCGGCCACGCACATGTTCACCATCAGCCGGGGCGTGTTCAACAAGGCGCTGGGCTTTGGCGACCTCAAGCAGCCGCTGCTCGCGCTCGCCGCCTCGGTGCCGGTCATCGTGCTGGCGGCCATCGCCCTGCTGAAGAAGCAGGAAAAGTGATGCGCCGGCACCTGCTCAACATCTACCGCCTGGGCGTCAAGGAGCTGTGGAGCCTGTGGCGCGACCCGGCCATGCTGGTGCTCATCGTCTACGTGTTCACCGTCTCGGTCTACACCGCGGCCAAGGCCCTGCCCGAGACGCTGCACAACGCGCCCATCGCCATCGTCGATGAGGACGGCTCGCAGCTCTCGCGGCGCATCGCCGGCGCGTTCTACCCGCCGCACTTCAAGACGCCCGAGCTGATCGACGCGCAGGAGATGGACGCGGGCATGGACGCGGGCCGCTACACCTTCGTGCTCGACATCCCGCCGCACTTCCAGCGCGACGTGCTCGCCGGCAAGGCCGCCCAGGCCCAGCTCAACGTGGACGCCACGCGCATGAGCCAGGCCTTCAGCGGCAGCGGCTACGTGCAGCAGATCGCGCTGGCCGAAGTGCAGGAGTTCGCGCAGCGCTACCGCGGCGCCAGCACCCCGGCCGTGGACCTGGCGCTGCGCATGCGCTTCAACCCGGCGCTGGACAAGGCCTGGTTCGGCAGCCTGATGGAGATCATCAACAACGTGACCATGCTCTCCATCATCCTCACCGGCGCGGCGCTGATCCGCGAGCGCGAGCACGGCACGGTGGAGCACCTGCTGGTCATGCCCGTCACGCCGGCCGAGATCATGCTGGCCAAGGTCTGGTCCATGGCGCTGGTGGTGCTGGCCGCGGCCGCCGCCTCGCTGCTGCTGGTGGTGCAGGGGTGGCTCGCCGTGCCCGTCGAGGGCTCGCGCGCGCTGTTCCTCGCGGGCGCGGCGCTGCACCTGTTCGCCACCACGTCCATGGGCATCTTCATGGCGACCATCGCGCGCTCCATGCCGCAGTTCGGGCTGCTGATGGTGCTGGCGGTGCTGCCGCTGCAGATGCTCTCGGGCGGCACCACCCCGCGCGAGAGCATGCCCGAGGCGGTGCGCGACCTGATGCTGGCCGCGCCCACCACGCACTTCGTCGAGCTCGGCCAGGCCATCCTCTACCGCGGCGCGGGCCTCACCGTGGTGTGGCCGCAGTTCCTGGCGCTGGCCGCCATCGGCGCGGCGCTGTTCGCGCTCTCGCTCAGGCGCTTTCGCCAGACCCTGGGCGGGATGGCCTGAGCGCCGTTCTGTGCGATAATCTCGGGCTATTTTGCGAAAAGTACGCCGGACTGGCCGGCGCGGCTGCCGCCGACACCAAGGAAGCAACCATGAAAGAAGGCATCCACCCCGACTACCGCGAAGTGCTGTTCGTGGACCTCTCCAACGGCTTCAAGTTCGTCACCCGCTCGTGCGTGAACACGCGCGAGACCGACACCTTCGAAGGCAAGGAATACCCGCTGTACAAGCTCGACACGTCGAGCGAATCGCACCCCTTCTACACCGGCACGCAGAAGTCGGTGGACAACATGGGCGGGCGCGTGGAGAAATTCCGCAACCGTTTCGCGCGCAGCGCGGCCAAGTAAGCACTCCGCACGTCACCCGCGTGAGGGCATGCCGCCCCAGCGCATCAAGGCAGCCCGGCTCTCCGCGCTGCCTTTTTTACTGCCCCTTTTTACCGCCTGATCGAGCGTGATCCGCCCCAGCCCCGCCATCGTCGCCCAGGCCGCCGTGCGGCCCCTGCCGCGCTGGGCGCTGTGGCTGCTGTGCCTGGCCTATGCCGTGCCCGGCTTCATCGGCCGCGACCCGTGGCGCGGCGACGACATGCAGGCCTTCGCCTTCATGCGCGAGATCGCGCTGGGCCACACCGGCTGGCTCGCCCCCACGCTCGCGGGCCAGCCGCCGGACACCAACGGCCTGCTGCCCCTGTGGCTGGGCGCGCTCGCCATGCGCCTGGGCGAAGGCTGGCTGCCCGCCGAACTGGCCGCGCGGCTGCCCTTCATGGCGCTGCTGGTGCTGGTGCTCGTCAGCACCTGGCGCGCCGTCTACCACCTCGCGCTCTGCCCCCAGGCCCAGCCCGTGGCCTTCGCCTTCGGCGGCGAGGCCCAGCCGCGCGACTACGCGCGCGCCATCGCCGACGGCGCGCTGTTGGCGCTGATCGCCACGCTGGGCCTGGCGCAGTTCTCGCACGAAACCACCAGCTACCTCACCCAGCTCGCCGGCGCGGCGCTGCTGCTGTACGCCGGGGCGGCGCTGCCCATGCGCATCGCCGCCCGGCCCCTGCTCGCGGCCGGCGCCGGCCTGCTGGGCCTGGCGCTCAGCGGCGCGCCCAACATGGCGATGCTGCTCGGCCTGGGCAGCGCGGCCCTGGCCCTGCACGCGCCGCGCACCGAAGGCGCCGCCGCGCAGGCCCGCCAGGCGGCGGTGGCGCTGGCCGCGCTGGCGGGCGCCGCGGCCGTGCTGGTGGGGTGGCTCGGGCTGTGGCGCTGGCGCCTCGCGTGGCCGGGCGATGCCCACGAATGGGGCAGCCTCCTGCGCCTGCTCGTCTGGTTCATCTGGCCCACGTGGCTGCTGGCGCTCTGGACCCTGTGGCGCTGGCGGCACCAGCTCGCCGGCGGCGCGCGCCACATCGCGCTGCCCCTGTGGTTCGCCGCCGTCGCCCTGGTCGCCACCTTCGGCACCCAGCCGGCGGATCGCGCCCTGCTCCAGGGCCTGCCGGCGTTCGCGGCCCTGGCGGCGTTCGCGCTGCCCACGCTCACGCGCGGCTTCGCCGCGGTGATCGACTGGTTCACCCTGCTCTTCTCCAGCGTCTCGGCCATCGTGGTCTGGGTCATCTGGCTGGCCGTGCAGACGGGCGTGCCCGCCCAGCCCGCCGCCAACGTGGCCCGGCTGGCGCCCGGCTTCGTCAGCCGCTTCGCCCCCCTGCCCTTCGCCGTCGCCGCGCTGGCCACGCTGGCCTGGTGCATGCTGGTGCGCTGGCGCACCGCACGCCAGCGCCCGGCGATCTGGAAGAGCCTCGTGCTGCCCGCGGGAGGCGCGGCGCTCGGATGGGTGCTCCTGATGACCCTGTGGCTGCCGCTGCTCAACTACGGCCGCAGCTACGTGCCACAGGTGGCGCTGCTGCGCCAGGCGATGGAGCACGCGCAGGACGGCCCGCCGCTGCGCGATGGCGACTGCGTGGCCGGCTACGGCCTGGACCAGGCCCTCGTCGCCGCCCTGATCTACCACGGCCGCCTGGACATGCGCCCCGCGCGGGACGCGGCGCCATGCCGCTGGGCCATCGCGCAGCCCGATGCCGGCGGCGCCGCGCTCGAGGCGCTCGCACCGCACGCCTGGCAGCAGATCGCCGTGGTGACGCGGCCCACCGACCGGCGCGACCAGCTCGCGGTCCTGCGCCGCCAGGACGGCCGCTGACCCATGCGCGAACGCCGCGGCATCGCCCGCCACGCGGTCACGGTACTCGTCGGGCAGCTGGCGGTGATGGCCTTCGGCGTGACGGACACCATCGTCACCGGCCGCTATTCGGAAGCCTCGCTCGCCGCGCTCTCCATCGGCTCGGCGGTGTTCGTGAGCGTGTACGTGGCCATGATGGGCATCTTCCAGGCGCTGCTGCCCCTGTGGGCGGAACACCACGGCGCCGAGCGGCCCGCCGCCATCGGCGCCAGCGTGCGCCAGTCGCTGTACCTCTGGCTCGCCGCCAGCGCGCTCGGCATGGCCATCCTGCTGACCCCCGACGCGATCCTGCGCGCGACCGACGTGCCCCCGGATCTGCGCGGCGAGGTGCGCCGCTACCTGGCGATCCTCGCCTTCGGCCTGCCCCCGGCGCTGCTGTTTCGCATCTACAGCACGCTCAGCCAAGCCATGGACCGGCCGCAGTTCGTCACCTGGCTGCAGACGGGCTCGCTCCTCGTCAAGGCGCCGCTGTCGCTGTGGTTCACCTTCGGCGGCGCGGGCCTGGCGCCGCAGGGCGCCCCGGGCTGCGCCTGGGCCACGCTGGCGGTCAACTACGCCCTGCTCGGCGTCGCCGTGCTGATGCTGCGCCGCCAGGCGGTGTTTCACCGCCTCGCGCTGTGGCGCCCGATGGAGCGCCCCGACTGGGCCGAGCACAAGAGCTTCCTGCGCCTGGGCGTCCCCGCGGCGCTCTCCATCCTGGTGGAGGTCACCTCGTTCACGCTGATGGCGCTCTTCATCGCCCGCCAGGGCACCCTCGCCGCGGCCGCGCACCAGATCGCCGCCAACCTCGCCGCCGTGCTCTACATGGTGCCGCTGTCGCTGGCCATCGCCGTCAGCGCCCACGTGAGCTTCAGCCGCGGCGCGGGCGACGAACGCCAGGCGGCGCGCATCGCCGCCCGGGGCCTGCTGACCGCGGCGCTGCTGGGCTGCGCCCTCGCCGCCCTGCTGTGGACCGTCAAACGGCCCCTGGCGGAGCTGTACACCACGAGCCGTGACGTGGCCGAGCTGGCCAGCCGGCTGCTGTCCTGGGTGTGCGCCTACCACGTCGCCGATGCCATCCAGACGCTGTGCATCTTCGTGCTGCGCAGCTACCGCATGACGCTCACTCCCCTGCTGGTCTACGGCGCGCTGCTCTGGGGCGTGGGCCTGGGGGGCGGGTACGCCCTGGCGTACGGGCGCTGGACCGATTCGGCGCCATGGTGGCATTCGCCCCTGCCTTTCTGGGGCGCGAGCGCCGCGGCGCTGGCCATGACCGCCCTGGTGTTCACGGCGCTCCTGGCGCTCATGCTGCGCGCCAGCACGGCACAGGCCGGCCCGCGGCGCCCCGGCTGACCTCCAGGGCCCGTCCCGCTTCATAACCCGCCCCGGACCAGGGCTTCACGCCGGGATTTGACACGGCCTGCGAGGGCCGTGTACAAGCCTGCCATAACATTTCATTGACTATCACAAAAAATATGTCGATTTATAATATGCATAAAACAAATGGTAGCGATTTCATTTGGAATGGCTCCCGCCGGCGGTTCGGGTAGCCTCTCGCCGGTCCATTGCGGTCGCCTGCTTCGAGATGTCGTCTGCAGCCTGGTTCACCCTCTTCATTTGCTCATCCCTATGTCCGCGAACCCCCGCTTTTCATCCCGTGTGACGCGCGCATGCGCGCTGCTTGCCCTGGGAACGCTGTCGCTGCAGGCTTGGGGCCAGGCAACGCCGCCGCTCGTCCCGCCGGCGGCGCAGGCGCAAAACGCCAACGGCGGCACCTGGACGTTCTCGCACTGGAAGCCGCGCCTGCTCGACCTGGGGCTGGGCGGCGCGATGCGCCTGCGCGGCACCCAGTCCGAAGCCAGCCTCGGCGTCAGCGTGCGCCGCGACGAGCAGGTCGAATCGGCGCGGCTGCACCTGCGGTACACGCTCTCGCCCGCGCTCCTGCCCGACATCTCGCACCTGAAGGTGATGTTCAACGACCAGGTGATCCAGACCCTGGTCCTGCCCAAGGAGCGCCTGGGCCAGCCGCAGTCGGTCGATCTGGACATCGACCCGGCGTACTTCGCCGACTACAACCAGCTGCAGTTCGAGTTCATCGGGCATTACACGCTCGACTGCGAAGACCCGGAGAACTCCAGCCTGTGGGCCGAGATCAGCGCCGAGAGCACGCTCGACCTCGGGCTGCGGCGCCTGCCGCTCAGGAGCGACCTGGGGCTTTTGCCGGCGCCGTTCTTCGATCCGCGCGACAACCGGCAGGTGGACGTGCCCATGGTCTACGGCGCGGCCCCCAGCCTGGGCGAACTCAAGGCCGCGGGCTCGGTCGCCGGCTGGCTGGGCGTGCTGGCGGCCTACCGCGGCAACCGCTTCCCGGTGTTCGAGAACAGCCTGCCGCCGCGCTCGGCCATCGTCGTCGCGAGCAACGCGCACCGCCCCGATTTCCTGCGCGACCTGCCGCCGGTGGACGCGCCCACCCTGTCCATGATGGCGCACCCCGACCTGCCCGGCGCGCAACTGCTGCTGGTGCTGGGCAAGGACGACGCCCAAGTCCAGCAGGCCGCCGAGGCGCTGGCCCTGAGCACGGCCGCGCTGTCGGGCCAGACGATGCGCGTGACCGACATCAAGCGCCCGGCGCCGCGCAAGGCCTACGATGCGCCCCGCTGGATTTCGAGCGAGCGCACCGTCACGCTCGGCGAGCTGGTCGATCGCCCGTCGGAGCTGCAACTGCGCGGCACGGCGCTGCACGGCACCGTGCGCATCAATGCGCGCATGGCGCCGGACCTGTTCACCTGGAACGCGCAAGGCATACCGCTGAACCTGCAGTACCGCTACACGCCGACCCCGTTTTCCGACCGCGGCGCGCTCAACGTCGCGCTGAACGGCCAGTTCCTCAAGTCCTATCCGCTGCACGCCAGCGGCGACAGCCAGGGCAAGGTGAACGCGCTGCTCCCGCTGGTCGGGGATACGCCCGGGCAGACGCGCTCGAACATGAAGATCCCGGCCTTCATGGTCGGCGGCGACAACCAGATGCAGTTCTCCTTCCAGATTCCGCCGGCGGAACTGGGCCGCTGCCGCTCGACCCAGCCGGTGGAACTGCGCGCCGCGCTGGACCCGCAGTCCAGCATCGACCTGACGGGGCTGGACCACTACATCGCCATGCCCAACCTGGCGGCATTCGCCAACAGCGGCTACCCGTTCACCAAGTATGCCGACCTGGCGCAGACAGCCATCGTGCTGCCCGCCCAGCCCACGGCCACGGACATACAGACCTACCTCACCGCGGTCGCGCGCATGGCCTCGTCCACCGGCTACGCGGGAACGCGCTTCACGCTGCTGGCCCCCGCGCAGATCCGCGAGGCCGGAAACCGCGACATCCTCCTGATCGCCCATGGCGACAGCGACGGTTTGCTGCAGCAATGGCACGCCGACATGCCCGCGGTCCTGGCCGCGGGGAAACGCTCGGTCCAGCCGCTGGAGCGCGGGCTGCACCGCTTCTATGACCTGTTCAGCATGAGCGAAGGCGCCCCCACCCGGCCAAGCGAAGGCAGCACCACGCTGGAGGGGGACGGGCCGCTGGCGGCCATCGTGGGCCTGCAGTCGCCGCTGACGCCCGAGCGCAGCGTCGTCGCGCTCACCGCCACCGACCCGGGGGCGATGCGCCTGATCAGCCAAAGCCTGAACGACGGCGCCAAGGTCGAGCGGCTGCACGGCGACCTGAGCCTGCTCAGGGGCGACACGATCGAGAGCTTTCGCATCAACCCGGTCTACTACGTGGGCGACCTGCCCTGGTACAAGCGCCTGTGGTTCCACCTGCACACCCACCCGCTGCTGCTCGCGCTCCTGGGCATCGCCGCGGGCCTGATATTGACGCTGCTGGTCTACGGCGCCCTGCGATCCCTGGCAAGGCAGCGCCTGGAGGGTCGCGATGCCTAAGGTGCGGGTCGGCGGCGCGTCGCGCCGCGGGCTGCTGCAAGGCGCGCTGTGGCTGGCCGGGGGCGCGCTTCCCGGCTGGACGCAGGCGCAGCAGGGCGCGGGCGGTGCGTCCGCCTGGCCGGCATGGGACGGCTTTGCGCGCCAGTTCCTGCAGGCCGACGGACGCATCCTGGCCAACGAAGAGGGACAGACGCACTCCGAAGCGCAGAGCTACGCCCTGATGTTCGCCCTGATCGCGAACGACCGCGCCCGCTTCGAGCGCATCCTGCGCTGGACGGAAGACAACCTGTGCGCGGGCGACCTGACGGCGCGCCTGCCCGCGTGGCTCTGGGGCCGGCAGCCCCAGGGCGGCTGGGGCGTGATCGACGCCAACGCCGCCTCGGACGCCGACCTGTGGATCGCCTATGCCCTGGCCGAGGCGGGGCGGCTCTGGAACGTGCGCCGCTACCGCGCGCTGGCCAGCGTGCTCGCGGGGCGCATCGTGCAGGAGGAAACGGCCGATCTGCCCGGGCTGGGCCTGACCCTCCTGCCCGGCCCCCAGGGCTTCGTCAAGGAGGCCGGCCAGCGCTGGCGCCTGAACCCCAGCTACATGCCGCTGCAGGTCCTGCGCCGGCTCGCGCAAGCCACGGACGATCCCGCATGGAAGCGCCTGGGCGCCAGCGCCCGGCGCATCCTCATCGAATCGGCGCCACGGGGCTTCGCGCCCGACTGGGTGCTCTACGCGGCCGGCCAGGGCTTCGCGCCGGACCACGAGGGCGAACGCCAGGCCGAAGGCGCATACAACGCCATCCGCGTCTACCTGTGGGCCGGCATGCTCGACGCCGGCGACCCGGCCCGCGCCCCGCTGCTGCAGGCGCTGGCGCCGATGGTGCGCTGCGTCGCGCAGCTCGGCTACCCCCCCGAGGCCGTGGACAGCCTCAGCGGCGCCGCGCGCGGCACGGGCGGCGCCGGCTTTTCCGCGGCGCTCCTGCCGCTGCTGCAGGCCAGCGGCGCGCAGGAGGCGCTGGCCGCGCAGCAGCAGCGCCTGCAGACGCTGCCTTCCAGGAAAGATGCGTACTACGAACAATGCCTGCTGCTTTTCGGCCAGGGCTGGATGCAGGGGGCCTACCGCTTCGCGGCCGACGGCCGCTTGTCGGTGCGATGGAAGGGCGCGGCATGAGGCACGGCAAATGCTGGGTGCCGCTGGCACTGATGCTGGGCCTGCTGGGCGGCGGCGCCGCGCTGGCTCAAACTCAAACAGGCGGCACCGTAGACGTCGAGCACGACCTGCTGCGCAACGCGCGCAACTGGATCGAGCGCGGGCGCCTCGATCTGGCGCGCCAGAACGTGGAGAAGGTGCTGGCCCTCCATCCCGACCTGCCGCAGGCGCTGGCCGAACTCGGCGACCTGGCGCTGCAGGAAAAGAAGCCGCAGGAGGCCGAGCGCCTGCTCGATCAGCTGCGCCAGAACCACCCCGGCACGCAGGCGGAACGCGACCTGCAGACGCTGATCCGGGTCTACGGCCAGGACCAGGAAAAACTGGCGCGCATGCGCCTGCTGGCACGCGCCGGGCGCGCGCAGGAAGCGGCCGACGTGGCGCGCGAACTCTTTCCCGACGGCCCGCCGCAGGCTGGCACGCTGGGCACCGAGTACTACCGCATCCTCGCGGCGGCCGGCGCCGGCCGCGGCAACGCGCGCGCCGCCGCCGAAACCCGCCGCGCGCTGGCTGCGAGCTACGCGCGCACGGGCAACGCCGATTACCGCCTGATCGAGCTCGAAATGCGGCAGGCGCAAGGCGCGCCGGCGCTGCCGCTGGCGCAAGCCCTGGAGCGGCTCGCGGACACGCCGGGGGTGGATCAGCAGCGCCTGCGCGACCTGTGGCGCCGGGTGCTCGAACGCGTGCCGGCCAACGCCCAGGGACTGGCGCGCCTTCAGGCGTATGCGCAACGCTACCCCGGCGACACCGAAGTGGCCGGCCTGCTCGCCACGCAGCGCGCGGCGCTGGCACGCGCCGAGCGTTGGGCGCATGACCCGGCGCGGCTGGCGCTGGCGGCGGCGCAGAAGGCGCTGGATGCCGGCGACCTGGACCGCGCCGAAAGCGAACTGCAGACCGCGCTGCGCCTGCGCCCCCAGGATGCGGATGGGCTGGGCCTGCTCGGCCTGGTGCGCCTGCGCCAGGCGCGCTATGACGAGGCGCAGCAGCTCTTCGCCAGCGCCGCCCGGCGCGCGAACCTGCAGAAGTGGCGCGACCTGCAATCGACCGCGCGGTTCTGGGGCCTGCTCCAGCAGGCCGACAAGGCGCGGGACGCCGGGCAGCTCGACGGTGCGGCCAACCTGGCCGCGCAGGCGCTGCGTATGCAGCCCGGCAATCCCGAGGCCCTGGTGGCCCTCGCGCAGATCCGTGTCCAGCAAAAGCAGGACGAACCGGCCCGGCGGCTCTACGAACAGGCGCTGGCCGCCGCACCGGGCCACCACGGCGCATTGCGCGGCCTGGTTGCGCTGGACCTGCGCGCCCACCGCTTCGACTCGGCGCTGGCGCTGCTGGCCACGCCCGCGGCCAACGACGACGACCGTGCGCTGCGCACCGAACTGCGCGCCAGCGTGTGGGCCGGCCAGGCCGATGCGCTGCTGGCCGACGGGCACCTGGGGCCGGCCCTGCGCCTGCTGGAAGACGCCGTGGCGCTCACCCCCCGGGACCCCTGGCTGCGCCACCGCCTGGCACGCACCTATCTGCAGCTGCACCAGCCGCGCGAAGCGCTGCAGGTCATGGACGAGGGGGTGGCGCTGGCGGGCAACGCGCCCGACATGCGTTTCGCGCGCGCGCTGATCCGCAGCGCCACCGATGACGATGCGGGCGCGCTGCGGGATTTGAACCACGTCGCGGTCCACGAGCGCAGCGACGCGATGCGCGCGCTGCTGCTGTCGTCGTCGGTGCGCGCTGGCGTAGCCGAGGCGGCGGGCACCGGCGCGGACGCCGAGCGGCTGCTGACGCGCGCCGAGCACGAGGCCGGCGACGATGCGGATCTGCTGTGGGCCGTGGCCAACGCCTGGTTCGCACGCGCCGAGCCGGCGCGCGGCGTCGCCGTGTTCGACCGCCTGGCCCAGCGCCGGGGCGGCGAGGAGCGGCTGCCCGCGCCCGCGCGGCTCGACCACGCGGCGCTGCTCGCTCGCGCCCGCATGGACCAGCGCCTCGAAGACCTGCTGCCGGCCTTGCAGGCGTCGCCCGGCTGGGATGCGGCGCAGGTGCAGCGCCTGGCGCAGCTGACCGCCGAGCACCTGGAACGCGAGGTCGAAGCGCGCCTGGCGGCCGGCGACCGGGCCGGCGCCCAGGCCTTGGCGCGCACCCCGTTGTGGGGCGCGCAGGACCTGCCGGCGGGAGCAGCCGACCTGGCGCGCGGGCGCCTGCTGCTGGCGGCCGAGGACTGGAGCGGCGCCGAGCAGGCGCTGGACGCCGCACTGGCGGCCCAGCCGGACAACACCGAAGCGCATCTTGCGCTGGGCAACGCCCTGGCGCACCAGGGCCGGCGCGACGCGGCCTACGCGCAGGCGCTGTGGCTGGGCGCGCACCTGCCGATGAGCGAGCGCGACGACCAGCTCGCGCTCCTGCGCCTGCTGCAGCGCATCCCGGCAATGGAAGCGGCGCGCACCCTGTCCGCCCGCTTGCTGCAGACTTATCCGGACGACACGCAGGTGCTGCTGCACGCGGCGCGGCTCGAACGCGCCGAGGACCGCTACACACAGGCCCTGGCCTACTTCCGCCAGGCGCAGGAGCACAAGGGCAATGCGCAGGACACGAGCGCCGGCATCGCCCAGGACATCGCGGCCATCGAGGCGCGCCGCCAGTCCTGGGTCGAGGCCGGCATGATGCGTATCTCCAAGTCCTCCACCGAGGGCATCTCCTCGCTGCACGGCTACGAGATCCCGATGGTCGCGTGGATGCCCAAGGGCTACGACGGCCACTACTTCCTGCACGTGGACCGGGTGCAGCTCGATGCCGGCGCCCTGCCGTCGGCCCAGGGCGACGCGCTGCAGTACGGCCAGGTCGCGGCCTGGCCCGCGAACGGCTACCCAAGCGCACCGGGCACGCCGCGCGGGCAAGGCACCAACCTCGGGTTCGGCTACCGCGGCGCGGGCATCGAGTGGGACGTGGGCGCCATCGGCATCGGCATGCCGGTGACCAATGCGGTCGGCGGCGTGTCCTATGGCGAATGGCGCGAGGACGGCAACTACCGCGTGGAGCTGTCGCGCCGCCCGATGACCGGCAGCCTGCTGTCCTACGCCGGCGCGCGCGACCCGGTCAGCGGCCAGATCTGGGGCGGCGTCGTCGCCACCGGCGTCTCCGGCCGCATCGGGCGCCCGTTCGGCGCCTACAACGCCTCGCTGTCGGCGGGCTACGCGCTCCTGCAGGGCAAGAACGTGCCAGGCAATACCCGGCTGCAGCTGCGCGCGGCGGTCGACCGCGACGTCTGGCGCGACACGCACAGCAGCGTCAACGCCGGCCTCGCGCTCTCGCTCTGGCGTTATGGCAGAGACTTGTCCGAATACACCTGGGGGCACGGCGGCTACTACAGCCCGCAGAACTACGCCTCGCTCAGCCTGCCCATCGAGTGGGGCGGGCGCCGCGGCAAATTCACCTGGCTGCTGCGCGGCGCGCTCTCGCTCTCGCGCAGCTCCAGCGGCGCGAGCGACTACTACCCCGGCAACGCCGCGCTGCAGATGCAGGCGCAAGCGCTCGGCAACGGGCCGGTCTATGGCGCCAGCGCCAGTTCGGGCATCGGCCGCTCGCTGCGCGGCGTCATGGAATACCAGCTCACCCCCAACCTGACGCTGGGCGCGCAGCTCACGCTCGACCGTTCGGCCTACTACGCGCCCACCACCGCGCTGGTCTACATGCGCTGGCTCATCGACCCGGTGCGCGCGCCGCAGGCCGACCGGCCGCGCCCCGTGCAACCGTACTCGGACTTCTGACATGGCTGCAACCGCTTCCACACTCACCCTGCTGCGCGGCCACTGGCGTTCCTGGTGGCACGGGCTGTACCGGCCCCAGCCGCGCCCCGCGCAAGCGGCCACGCTCGGCATCCGCGACCTGCCCGAGGACGTCGGCCAGCTGCCCATCGGCACGCCGGCGCTGCTGTTGACGCAGGACGAGGCCAGCGCGCGGCAGTGGGCGCCGCAGATCATCGGCGAGCTGCTGGCCTGCGGCCCGGTTCTGCTGCTGGCGGCCCGCGCGACCGATGCCGATGCGCTCTGGCAGCACGCCCGGCTGCGCCAGGCCTACGACGCCGGACGACTGCGCGTGGCGCTGCTGCCCCCGCCTGCCCAGGCGCGCCTGCGCCGCGACGGCCTGATGCGCTGGAGCAGCGAACTGCAGCGCGCGGGCCTCGGCGCGGGCCTCGGCGCGGGCGCCAGCCTGTGCCTGCTCGACGCCCGCGCGCTGCTGGCGGGCGCCTCCATGGCCGAGCTGCGGCGCCTGGGCGCACAGCTGCGCCGTTTCGCGGCGCGCCGCTCCTGGCCTTCGGTGCTGCTGCTGCCGCTGGCGCAGGCCGTGGACGGGGAACCGTTCATGGACGGCGTCCAGATCGCCGCCGCCGCGCGCTCGGGCACGCTGGGCATGAGCCACGTGGCCACCCTCGCACAAGAGCCGCGCGGCGCGGCGCTGGCACTGCACAGCTGGGACGGCACGCAGGGCGCCGTGTTCCACATGCGCTACGACCTGCGCCAGGAGGCCGACGGGCTGGCCTACGCCGGCAGCGCGGCCCAAGGCGAGATGCCCCTGCTGGTGCAGGCGCCGGACATGGACCTGGTGTACGCCACCGCGGCCTGCGTGGCGCCGTCCTTCGAGCCGCCGGCCCACTGGGTCGTGCTGCCGGCGATGGCCGAGCTGGAGCAGGCCGTGCAGCATGCGGTCGGCGCCACCGTGCTGCTGGACGCGGGGGAGCCGCAGCAGTTCGACGCGCTGGGCGCGCTGGTGCACCGCCTGCGCAGCACCCGCCCGGCCAGCCTGAAAATCATCGTGCGCGAGACCACCTGCAAGCTGCGCGTCCACAGCGAGCAGGCGCTGCTGCACCTGGGGGCCACCACCGTGGCCTACCGCGAGCTGGGGTTCGCGCGCCTCTTGCGCCTGATCGAGGCCAACCGGACGGCCGTGCACATGCAGCCACCGGCACACGACCTGGAGCAGACCCTGGCCGCCTTCCGGCCGGCCCCCGTGCGGGGCTACCTGGCCCCGGCGGCCTTCGAGCGCGCCGTGCGCGCGGTGTTCGAACGCCGGGATGCGGCCGGCCTCACGCACACGCTGGTGTATCTGCAGCTGCTGCCCCGCGTGGCGCATCTGGACGCCCTGCTGGCATGCCGGGCCCTGCGCGATGGCGACCTGGTCAGCGCGGACGCCTCCGGCATCTGGGTCTTCCTGTTCGCCTGCAGCGCGCCGGACGTGGCGCGGACACTGGCGCACATGTTCACGCTGCCGCTCGAACAATTCTTTGCCGCGCAGGTCACCGACAGTTCCGAGTCCGGCATCGCCGCGTCGCTGCAGCGCCTGCGCGCGCAGGCGCCGGGCCTGCCCGACTACAGCGCCGAGCTGCCCGCGGTGGCCACGCCGGCGGCCGCGGCGCCGCAGGCAGCGCCCGAGCCGCCTGCACCCGCGCCGGTGGCCCTGCCTCTGCCGGAAGCGGCCCCGGCCGACGACGGGGGGCTGCCGGATGCGCCGCGCGTGCGCGCGCGCCCCATCGCACGCCGCGCCGCGACGACCCTGGAGACGCCCCCATGAGCTGGATGGACTGGATACTGAGCGTGGGCACCGGCATCGTGTGTGGCGTGCTGGTCTGGCACCTGGGCCTGCCGGCGGCGCTGCGCGGCGCGCCGCGCTATCTGCAGCCCTATCGCGCGCCCGGACAGGCCGGGCGCAAGGAAGATTGACATGCGCTGCATCGCCTTCGTTTCTCCGCTGGGGGGTGTCGGGCGCACCACCCTGGCCGCCCATTGCGCCACCCTGCTGGCGGCCTCGGGCACGCCGGTGCTGGCGCTCGATCTGAGCGCCCAGAACACGCTCGGCCTGCACCTGGGGCTGCCGGCGCCGCCCGGGCAGGGCTGGCAGAGCGCGGTGCACGACGGCCGCTGGCTGGGCGAGGCCGCGCTGGAAAACACCGCCGGCGTGCGCCTGCTGCCGCACGGCGCGCAGGCACCGGACGCGCCGCCGCCGCAGGGCTGGCTCGCCCAGCAGCTGGCGAGCCTCGACCTGCCGGCCGACGGCGTGGCGGTGCTCGATACGCCGGCGTGGCCCGCCCCGCTGGCGCGGCAGGCGCTCGCGTGCGCCGATCTGCTCCTGTGGGTGCTGGACGTCTCGCCGCGCGCGGTGCGCATCCACGCGGCGCTGCAGGCCTCGATCGACCGGCTGCGGCCAGCGCAGCGCTGGGCCGTGGTGCTCACCGGCGTCGATCCGCGCAGCCCCATCCGCCGGGACGTGCTGGCGCAGCTGCGCGCGCAGTGGGGCGAGCGCCTGCTGCCGTATGCCCTGCACCAGGACGAGCACGTGCCGCAAGCGCAGGAGCGTGCGCTGTGCGTGCACCAGAGCACGCCGCAGGCGCAGGCCGCGCACGATCTGCAAGGCATCGCCGCCTGGATCGGCGAGGCGCTGGAGCTGCCGGCCGCCAACGCACGGGGAGCCGCCTGATGCTGCACGCGGCGCTGGTCTGGCTGGCCGGGATCCTGCAGGTGAGCGAGCCGGCGCGCGCCTCCTCCTGGCTGTGGTGCGCCTTCGTCAAGCCCGCGCCGGGCACGCCCGTGCGCGCCGTGCCGGCCGAGCACGTCCCCGACCCGCTGGCCTGGCTGGCGCGCACGCTGGGCGTGGACCCGGCCGCGCCGTGGTGGCATTGGCCGTGGCATGCGCTGGTGCTGCCGGCGGCGCAGCGTCCGCGGGACTGGCCCGCGCTGGCGCTGCTGGGGCGCGGCGTGCGCCGGCTGGGGGCGCTGATCGGGGGGCTGCTGTGGCTCGTGCTGTGGCCGCTGCGCCTGCTGATGCAGGCGCTCGACCGCCTGGCGCGGCGGCTGGACGCGCCCGCCATCGGCGCGCGCGTGGATCATGCGCTGGCGCCGCTGCTGCGGCTGCCGGGCATGCGCTGGGGCGTGCTGGCCGCGGGCCTGCTGGCGGCGGCGGTGGTGATGACGACGCCCTTCAACTGGCTGGGCCAGCTGGCGTTCCTGCTGCTGGCCTGGATGCTGTCCCTGGTCCTGCGCCGCCTGCCGGGGCGTTTCCCGGCGCTGGCGCTGGCCGCCATCAGCCTCACGGCCATGGGGCGCTACGCCTGGTGGCGCATGACCACCACGCTGGAGTTCGATACCTGGCTGCAGGCGCTGCTCGGCTATGGCCTGCTGGCGGCGGAGGCCTACACCTGGCTGATCGTCGTCCTGGGCTTCATCCAGACCGCCTGGCCGCTCAAGCGCCAACCCGCGCCGCTGCAGGGCGAGCCCGCGCACTGGCCGACGGTGGACATTTTCATTCCGACCTACAACGAGCCCCTGTCGGTGGTGCGGCCGACCGTGCTGGCCGCGCTGGCCCTGGACTGGCCGCGCGAACGCTTTAAGGTGTACCTGCTGGACGACGGGCGGCGCGAGGAATTCCGCGCCTTTGCGCAGGACGTCGGCGTGCACTACATGACCCGGTCCGACAACCGCCATGCCAAGGCCGGCAACCTGAACCATGCGCTGGAGCGGACCCGCGGCGAACTGGTCGCGATCTTCGACTGCGACCACCTGCCCACGCGCTCCTTCCTCAAGACCTCGGTCGGCTGGTTCCAGCGCGATCCGCGCTGCGCCATGCTGCAGACCCCGCACCACTTCTTCTCGCCCGACCCGTTCGAGCGCAACCTGGGCACCTTCCGGCGCGTGCCGAACGAGGGCGCGCTGTTCTACGGCCTGGTGCAGGACGGCAACGATTTCTGGAACGCCACCTTCTTCTGCGGCTCGTGCGCCATCATCCGGCGCGCGCCGCTGATGGAAATCGGCGGGATCGCCGTCGAAACCGTGACCGAGGACGCGCACACCGCCCTCAAGCTGCACCGGCGCGGCTACACCACGGCCTACATCAACGAAGCGCAGGCGGCCGGCCTGGCGACGGAGAGCCTGTCCGCGCACGTGAGCCAGCGCATCCGCTGGGCCCGCGGCATGGCGCAGATCTTCCGCACCGACAACCCCTTCCTGGGCAAGGGGCTGACGCTCTGGCAGCGCCTGTGCTACGGCAATGCCATGCTGCACTTCTTCTTCGGCCTGCCGCGCCTGGTGTTCCTCACCGCGCCCATGGCCTACCTGTTCTTCCACATCTACATCATCCACGCCCACGCCGCGCTGCTGGCGCTGTACGTGCTGCCCTACATCCTGCAGTCGAGCATCGCCAACGCGCACATGCAGGGCAAGTTCCGCCATACCTTCTGGGCCGAGGTGTATGAAACCGTGCTGGCCTGGTACGTGGCGCTGCCGACGACGCTGGCCATGATCAACCCGAAGGTCGGGAAATTCAACGTCACCGCCAAGGGCGGGCTGGTGCAGCGCTCCTACTTCGACTGGTCCACCTCGTCGCCCTACATGGTGCTGGTCATCCTGAACCTGGCGGCCCTCGCCTTTGGCCTCGTGCGGCTGTTCTGGTGGAACACCGACGAGACGGCCACCGTGCTGCTGAACCTGGTGTGGACGGCCTACAGCGTCCTGATGCTGGGCGCGGCCATGGGTGTGGCCGCCGAATCGCGCCAGGTGCGGCGCATGCACCGCGTCTCGGTGCACCTGCCCGCCGTGCTTTACCTGCAGGACGGGCGCGTGCTGCACGCCACCTGCACCGATTACTCGATGACCGGCCTGGGCCTGGAATTCGCGGCGGAGGCCGACCGGCACGCCCTGCCCGTGGGCGAGCCCGTGCACGTGGGCCTGTGGTGGGGCGAGCGCGAATGCGCGCTGCCCGCCACCGTCATCCTCGATCGCGGCCAGGGCGCCCTCGGTCTGCAGTTCGGCGAACTCACGCGCGACGAGCAGATCGCGCTGGTGCAGTGCACCTTCGCGCGCCCCGATTCCTGGACGCACTGGAACGACGCGCAGGAAGAAGACCGCCCCTTGCTGGGCCTGCAGGAAATCGCGCAGCTCGGCCTGCGGGGCTACCGCACGCTGGGCACCGCGCTGTGGCACGCCGTGCGCGAGCGCCTGTCCCCGTACAAATCTTCTTACGCACTTTTCAAGCCATGAGCCACTGGAGCTTTTACTTCCTCGCCAAGCTGGCCCTGTTCTACACCGGACGGCTGGATTTCCACTGGCAGCTCAACCTGCTGCTGGCGCTGGCGCTGCTGTGGCCGCTGGCCCCGGGGCTGGCGCGCACCGGGCGGGCCTGGCTGGCGTGGCCCCTGGCGCTGGCGCTGCTGTACTACGACTCGTACCTGCCGCCGATCGGACGCGTGCTGGCCCAGATCCCGGCGCTGGCCAACTTCCGCCTGGATTACCTGAGCGAGCTGCTGGGCCGCGTCGTCGAAGGCCGCACCATGCTGATCGGGTTCGCCGTGTTCGCGCTCTATCTGCTGCTGGCGCGGCGCATCCGCTTCGCCACGGTGGCCCTGGCCGGCATCCTCAGCGTGCCGCTGTCGGCCGCGCTGCTGTCGTCCCCGGCCTCCGTGGGCGTGCCGGTCGCACAGGTGCGCGCCGCGCACGGGATGCCCAACGAGAGCGCGCCCCCCGCGGCGCAGGACCCGGACGCGCAGCTGCAGGCCTTCTACGCGGCCGAGGCCCAGCGCAAGCTGCAGCTGTCGACGGACGGCGCCGTGCCGCCGTTCGACCTCGTCGTCCTGCACATCTGCTCGCTGTCCTGGGACGACCTGGACTTCGTCGGCATGCGCGAGCACCCGCTGTTCAAGCGCTTCGACGCGGTGTTCACCCAGTTCAACAGCGCGGCCAGCTACAGCGGCCCGGCCGCCCTGCGCCTGACGCGCGGCACCTGCGGCCAGGTCCCGCACCACGACCTGTACGAAGGGGCCGACCCGGCGTGCTATCTGTTCCCCAGCCTGGAGCAGCTCGGCTACCGCACCCACGGGCTGCTCAACCATGACGGCGCCTTCGACGACTTCGCCAAGACGCTGCAGTCGCGCGGCGGCCTGGCGGGCAAGCTCGAACTGCCCGCGGGCGTGCCGGTGGCGATGCACAGCTTCGACGGCTCGCCCATCTATGCCGACGGCCCGCTCCTGGACCGCTGGTGGCGCCAGCGCCAGGCACAGGGCTCGCAGCCGGTGGCGCTGTACTACAACACCATCACGCTGCACGACGGCAACCGTGTCGACGGCATGGCCTCGCGCTCCAGCGTGGACACCTACAAGCCGCGCCTGAGCAAGCTGCTGGCGGACTTCGATCAGTTCATCACCGAGCTCGAAACCACCGGCCGGCCAGTCGTCGTGCTCCTGATACCAGAGCATGGCGCGGGCCTGCGCGGCGACAAGTTCCAGATCTCGGGCATGCGCGAAATCCCGAACCCGCGCATCACGCTGGTGCCGGCGGCGCTCAAGATCATCGGCCTTCCGAAAGGCGAGCACGCGGACACCGTGGTCGTCGATCGCCCGGTGAGCTACTTCGACATCAACGCCCTGGTGCTCGACATGCTGCAGCACAGCCCCTTCGTGCCGGGTTCGCCGTCGCTGGCCGAACGGCTCAAGCACCTGCAGACCACCGCCTTCGTGGCGGAAAACGACGACGTGGTGATGATGCGCGAGGCCAACGGCAAGTATCTGATGCGCACCGGCAAGGGCGCGTGGGTCGATTACACGCCGTGACCGCCCCCGCCTGAATGACGCGCGCAACCGATTACAATCACGCGCTTCGCGGAGAGATGGATGAGCGGTTTAAGTCGCACGCCTGGAAAGCGTGTGTGGGTTAATAGCCCACCGGGGGTTCGAATCCCCCTCTCTCCGCCAGTCAAAAGAAGGGTTAGCAGGTACTCACCGACTAGCCCTTTTTCTTTGCGGCTCCTCTGAAAACGAGGCCCGCGCCAGAGGTAGCGCCCCGGCAAACCGTGTAAGGTGACCGTGTGAACACCGCTACCGTGACCCGATTTCCTGGCGTGCATCGCCGCCCCGATTCCGGCATCTACCAATTCGGCCTCCGCGCCCCTGACGACCTCCGCGCCCACTTCCCCGGCGGATGGGCCATCCGTGCCTCTCTCAAGACTGCCGACCTCAAGGAAGCCAACACCAAGGCCAAAGCACTCCAAGCCGAATGGAGCGCCCGCTTTGAGGCCCTGCGCACGGGCAAGCCCCGCCCCATCGACATGCCTGTTTTGCGGCGTCGCCTGTTTGAGCAGTGGGAGCGCGCAATCGCTCGCCTTGATGAAACCTACAGCCGCGTTCCCGGCAAAGACCGCGAGACGCGGGCGCATGGCTTGCAATGCCAGATTGACGAACTGCGGCAATGCCTGTCCAAAGGTGTCCTGCCTGAGTGGCTGGAAGATGGCGCGCAGAAGTACGGCGATGCCACCGCGCCGGAAATCGTGACCGAATACGGAGGCCATCAGCTCATGCTCTTGGAGGTCATGCGCGAGGCACTGACCGACGAGCGCCGCACCTTCCCGCTGCGCGTGCAATACGCCCAGCAGCGCCGCGATTTGATCGGCCTGAGTGCAGCACCGGCACCGCACGCGCTCCCCCATCCGCAGGCACCCCAGCAGACCGCCACGCCCACCAATGGCAAAAAAATCAGCGATGCCTACGACGCATGGATTGCCATCCGGCAGGCACCGGCGCGAACACAGCAGACCTACAAGCGCCATGCCGATCAGTTCACGGCCCTGATGGGCGATCTACCCCTGGATGCCGTCAGCCGCACCATGGGCATTGAATTCCGCGACAAGCTGCAAACTTGGGCCATCGAGAAAAAGAAAACGGCAACCACAGCGGACAACATCCTCGTGAGCCTGCGCGCCTTGTTCAATGTGGCACGGGACAAAGGCTGGCTGACCAGCAACCCGCTGGAGCGCTTGAGCGTTGAGATTGGCGGCAAGGAATCCGAAGGACGCGAGCCTTGGACGAAAGAAGAACTCAGCTTGATTTTCAGTGACCCGCTATGGACAAAGCAAGCAATCCCCACCGACAAGAAAGCAGGCAAGGAAGCTGCCTACTGGATGCCGCTGATCGCCTGCTACACCGGGGCACGCCTGACGGAAATCGCGCAACTCTGGACGGACGATGTAGCCACCGAGCCGGGCAAAGAAACCTTTGAGTTCAGAGCCGATGCACAACGCGATCAGAAGCTCAAAAACGCGGGTTCCTGGCGCGCTGTGCCGATGCACCCTGAGCTGATTCGGCTGGGCTTCTGCGACTACGTGCAATCTCTCCCAAAGGGGTCACTGTTCCCGCACTTGCCCAAGGAAGGGAAGAACGGCGCAGGCGGACAGTTCGGCAAGTGGTTCGGCACCTTCAAGAGCGCCAAGGGCTTCACGTCCCCGGCCAAGTCGTTCCACTCGTTCCGGCACCTTGTCGCCACCGAGCTACGGCTAGCGGGCGCTACCGATGCGCAGGCAGATGCCATCACAGGGCATGCCGGTAACGGAGTGGGACGGCAAGTCTATGCAGCAACGATCAGGCGCAAAGCTGAACAGCTTCGGCATGTGATTGAGTTGCTGGAATTTCCGACCCAGCAGATTCCACCGTTCATCCACCAGAAGCCGTAAAGCGCAGTCCTGTACGGCCCATAGGTAAGTTCAAATTTGGATTGCACTTTCGAGGGTGGCAGTTCCAACATGACAAGCAACATGCCCCCCCGTATGGGGCTGCGGCCTGTCGTCAACGGCGATGCCTTCGGGCTGCATCCCTACGTTCCATTTGTCTATCGGGCTTGCCCTTTGCCCTGCTCGCGGCACCGTCGCCGCTGCTGCCTGCATCGCAACGGCTTGGTTACTCCGCACCGTTGCCGTAGTCCACGGGCTGGGCTGGGTACGGGCTTGCGGCGCGCTCGCAGACCCTCAGCGTGTTCAAAACCGTCCGTTTACGGACACGTCACCTAGCCATGTCAAAAACATAGCTTGACGCATTTATGGACATACGGCATGATTCGTACATCCATTCTGAACCGCCCCGGAAATCGTGGAGGCTGTTTGGTTTAAGTTGATGCCGGCACGACAGCGGTGTTGCTGAGTTGCCGG
>OFJB01000186.1_pt1 | contig 34444 bp, 31 predicted proteins | sample 1775081 | NCBI WGS metagenome assembly OFJB01 (sample SAMN08195771, study PRJEB24354) | sludge metagenome | isolation source: initial sludge from phenol fed wastewater aerobic bioreactor | place: India: Nagpur | collected 2016-06-05
GGCGTCGGCGCGCGGGCGCGGTGTCCAGCGCGGGGCGTAGCGCGCGCGCAGGGCGTGGCGCTTGGGCGGCAGGCCGGGCACGCGCTCGCGCTCGAAGCCGTGCTCGACCAGGCGCTGGCGCACCGCGCCGGCCACGCACCAGGTGGCGGCGCGCGCGCCCGGCCGTAGCAGGCGGGCGGCGGCGGCGAAGGTGGCATCGCTCCACATGTCGGGGTTGCGCTCGGGGCTGAAGCCGTCCAGAAACAGGCTGTCGTGCGCGCCGCTCAGCTCGGCCAGCATGGGCTGCACGTCGCCCACGGCCAAATTCAGCTGCACGCGCTCGCCGTCCAGGCGGATGCGGTGCACGCCGGGCAGCAGGCCGTGCCAGGCGGCGGCCAGCTCGGCGGCCAGCGGCGCCAGCTCGGCAAAGGGCGCGGCGCTGCGCGTGAGGTCGTCGGCCTCGCACACCCAAGCTTCGACGGCGGAGTAATGCAGGCGCGCGGGCCGCTGCGGGTCGCTGCGCCAGGCCTGCCAGGTGGCCAGAAAGTTCAGGCCCAGGCCAAAACCCGTCTCCAGCACCGCCCAGCGCGGCGCGCCGGCCCAGGCGGCGGGCTCATCGGCGTCGGGCAGCAGGCCGCAGCCGTGCAAAAACACGTGCCGCGCCTGCGCCAGGCCGCCGTCGCCCGCGCGGTCGTGGCTGCGGTAGATGTCGCCAAAGCGCGCGCTGGCGGGCGTGCCGTCGTCGCGCCACAGGACGGGGGAGGGCGGCATCCGATACGCTATTTAATCAGTAGCTGCTCGCGCAGATTCAGCGGGCGCTGCAGGCCGATTTGGCTTGAAATTCGCCCGGCCACCGCGCGCCGGCGGCCGTCAGGCCTTGGGCGGCACGTAGCCCGCGGCCTGCTCGGCGCCGTCGCCGAAGAAGTGCGCCTCCATCTGCTGGCGCAGATAGGCGCGCGCGTTGGCGTCGGCCAGGTTCAGGCGGTTTTCGTTGACCAGGGTGGTCTGGTGGCGCAGCCAGTCGGCCCAGGCCTGCTTGCTGACGTTGGCCCAGATGCGCTGGCCCAGCGCGCCGGGGTAGGGCGCGAAGTCCAGGCCCTCGGCCTCGGTGCCGAGCTTGATGCAGTGGACCATGCGTGCCATATCCCGATTTCCTTGCCGTGTTGCGATGCGAGTGAAGCCCTGGATTATCGGCTGCCTGCGCGCGCGGCGTGGCCGCGGCCCCGATTTGGCCGATACTGCGCCCAAGCCCATCACCGCTTCCGCCGCCATGACCCCAGCCGCCTCCTTCGCCCCGCTCGCCCCCGACCTGCACGCCCGCGCCCTGGCGCTGCTGGACGACGAATGGCTGGCCCACGACGCCGACCTGGCGCCCGTGCTGCCCATCGTGCTGGCGCGCGGCGTGGGGCAGGACTGGCACAAGGCCGGCACCTTTCGCCATCACCTGGTGGGCGTGGCGCGCACGCTGGCGCTGTGGCAGCAGCCGCGCGACGTGCGCCTGCTGGGCCTGCTGCACAGCGTGTACGGCAACGCCTTCGTCGACCTGGTCAAGTTCGACCCGGCGCGCGAGCGCGCGCGCCTGCGCGAGGCGGTGGGCGAGCGCGCCGAGCATCTGGTGTACCTGTTTTGCACCGCCTCGCGCGCGCAGTTCGTGCGCCAGGTGCTGGCCGGGCGCATCGCGCCCGACGGCAGCGTGCAGGTGGACGAGCACCACCTGCCGGCCGACGTGGTGGCCGCCTTCATCGTCGTCAGCATGGCCGACACCTGCGAGCAGTGGTTTGCCTGGCAGGAGGACATCTACAGCGGCTTTCCCGACGTGCCCAGGCTGCCGCAGGCCGCGCACTGGATGGCCGCGCTGTGGCCCGGCCCCATGCGCCCGCCCAGCCGCATCTACGCCCACATCAGCCAGCTGGGCGCCGCGCTGCAGCACCCCGGGCTGAAAGGCCTGCTGCCCATGCCCCCGGTGTTCGACCATTGCACGCGCACGCTGGCCGCGGGCGACGAGGCCGCCGCGGCGTCGCTGTACTGGTCGGTCATCGCGCAGAGCCAGCCGCTGGTGCAGATGGACGGCGCCGTCGCCGCGCTGGAGCACGCCGTGCGCCTGAACCCCTGGGTGGGCGAGCCGCAGATGGTGCTGGCCCAGCTGTACCTGATCGCCGGCCGGAGCAAAGAGGCCGAAGCCGCCGCCACCGGCGCCCTGCAGTGCTACAGCGCCTGGGGCAACGCCTGGGACAAGCGCGTGCAGTGGGACGCCTGGATGGCCTGGGCGCGCATCCTGCGCCAGGGCGCGCAGACGGGCACGTGGCCCGAGCGGCTGGACAAGCTGAACAACGTGGCGCTGCGCCCATAAGCTCATGCGCAAAGTGTCTGAGGTGGGGCCGCGCCTGGCCCGCGGGCGGGACTAGACTGCGGCCCGTGCGCCCGCCGCCGGCGCTTCAAGCCATTTGGGGCTTTGGCCGGCGCCAATCAAGCGCAAGCAGCTATTGATTTGATAGTTCAAGCATCTTCAAGGAGCATTCGATGAGCGATTCGTGGAAGTTCGAGACCCAGTCCGTGCACGCCGGCTACACGCCCGACCCCACCACCAAGTCGGTGGCGGTGCCGATCTACCAGACCGTGTCCTACGCCTTCGACGACACGCAGCACGGGGCCGACCTGTTCGACCTGAAGGTGCCGGGCAACATCTACACCCGCATCATGAACCCGACCACCGCCGTGCTGGAGCAGCGCCTGGCCGCGCTCGAGGGCGGCGTCGGCGCGCTGGCGCTGGCCTCGGGCATGACGGCGATCCACTACGCCATCCAGACCATCGCCAGCGCGGGCGACAACATCGTCTCCACCGCCACGCTGTACGGCGGCACCTACAACCTGTTTGCCCACACCCTGCCGCAGATGGGCGTGGAGGTGCGCTTTGCCGACTACCGCGACCCGGCCTCGTTCGGCAAGCTGATCGACGCGCGCACCAAGGCGGTGTTCTGCGAATCCATCGGCAACCCGCTGGGCAACGTCACCGACCTGGCCGCGCTGGCCCAGGTGGCGCACGCGCACGGCGTGCCGCTGATCGTCGACAACACGGTGCCCAGCCCCTACCTGTGCCGCCCGTTCGAGCACGGCGCCGACATCGTGGTGCACGCCGCCACCAAGTACATCGGCGGCCACGGCAACAGCATGGGCGGCGTCATCGTCGATTCGGGCAAGTTTCCGTGGGCCGAGCACAAGCAGCGCTTTGCGCGCCTGAACGAGCCCGACGTGAGCTATCACGGCGTGGTCTATACCGAGGCGCTGGGGGCCGCCGCCTACATCGGCCGCGCGCGTGGTGCCGCTGCGCAACCTGGGCGGCGCCATCAGCCCGATGAACGCCTTCTTGCTGCTGCAGGGCCTGCAAACCCTGCCGCTGCGCATGGACCGCACCTGCGCCAACGCGCTGGCCATTGCCCAATATCTGCAAAAGCACCCCAAGGTGGCCTCGGTCAACTACGCCGGCCTGCCCGAGCACCCCGACCACGCCATCGTCAAGCGCCTGATGGGCGGGCGGGCGTCGGGCATCATCAGCTTCACCCTCAAGGCCACTGATGGCCGCGCCGCCGGCGGGCGCTTTCAGGACGCGCTGGGCCTGTTCCTGCGCCTGGTCAACATCGGCGACACCAAGTCCTTGGCCTGCCACCCCGCCAGCACCACGCACCGCCAGCTCAGCCCCGAAGAGCTGGCCAAGGCCGGCGTGTCCGAAGGCATGGTGCGGCTGTCGGTGGGCATCGAGCACATCGACGATTTGCTGGCGGATTTGGAGCAGGCGTTGGGGAAGGTTTGATGGGCTGAGGGCCGAAGCAAAGCAGCGCGAGGCAGCTTGTCGGCGCCCCGCAGGCGTGCGTTGATGTGCGGCGGCCGGTTGGCTTCGGCAAGCGCGCCGGGTGCGCGTAGCCGCAAGCCAGATTGATCGCGATTTGGGCGTGGCTCCTCGGCTCGCGATGGGGAGTGGTTTGGTTGAACTCTATGACTGCATTGCAGCGATTGCGGTCGAAGAGGTGGTCTCAGGCGAACGTCCGATTCACGCCTGTATCGAGACGATGAACCGATGACCGATGAACGAAAACTTGGGTCCGACGTCTACGGTCGCATCATCAGGTGTGGTTGCGCAGACCTGTCCACGGGTACCTTCAACACCGCTCTCAAATCTACAGCGTGGCAGCCTGAGAGGGGTTGACGGTCTGGACATACCCGAATATTCCGTCTCTCTCTTGCGGATTGCTAGTAGCCTGATACACGCCCTTAAATCTGTCGAAGCGTTCAGACTGCAAGCGAAGGCTGCCATGGGACAGTTCAATGTTGAACGCCGCTACCATCGGCCCTGGCCCCTGCTGCTTCGTCGGGTTCAGAACAAACTTTGCGCTTTCGGCTGCGCTCTGGATCTCAGGCCAGCACGTATGGAGTGCACTGTCACTTCCAGCAGAAATGATGATGTCGTCTACGTACACACTGACGCAGTAGCCCTCGCGTCTCAACTTCGAAAGGCAACTTCCAAGCTTGCTTTGGGCAAAGGCAAGCGAAGCAAGCAACGGCGATTGCACGAACCCATACGGCAACATGAACTTCCCCAAGTCCACAGGGTGCCGGACCGTGCTGTCGTTTGCCATTTGGCGCGCATTGGTATAGCCAAACTGGGGTGCGAGGCAACGTGTGGTGCGTGAGCGATTCACGCAGCCGAAGAAGTCCTGAATGTCCAAGTGTAGGAAGCTCGTCTGTCGCATGTGCACCTGCAAGGCGCGGACGTGGCCTCCTGCGCGAAGGTGGAAGAAGTAGTCGGGTGCAGTCCAGACTCCCTCAACCTGCTTCTTAATCTTGGCTCCCATCTCCCTTGCCTCAGGCGAAGGATGGAACACCCACCTACCAGGCTTGCGCTCGTATCGATGAGTCCATTTCGGGTGCATTGCACAAATAGTTAGAAGCCATGTTCACGAGTGCGGCGATCAGGCGGAGTGCTCCACCCAAAACGTTTGCGCACGCGAGAACTAGGCGATATTTTTTGAACTTCGTCATAGATATCTCCTTAGATCTTCCCTAGCTTACCTAGCGCAACGCGCATGGATTATTAACTAAACAGCATGGCAGAAAGCTAGAAGCTAAGTGCCAGTTATGTAGGTCACAAAGTGACAGTCAGATCTAAGGGTCAGGTAGCCGCGAGGCCGCCTAATGCCAGGGTGCAGAGATTGTAGCTGATTGTTAGATTTCGGGGAATTTAACCCTTGGTAATCCATTGATTCCTAAGGAGACTCGTTCTCGCCCATCACTAGACCAAAGGAGCGCGCCTTGACGCGCCTTCCCGGCACTTGCGCTTCACTTGAGGGCCAAACGGTGGGGTTCTGCAAATATCCTGAAAGCAGACTTTGCAGTCCGATCTGCTGAACTTCCGCAATCAGCCTGAGCCGGTCATTCATTTGTTGCAGCGAGACGGCCCGTTCTTTGAAGGCCACGTGCTTATTCGTCTTGACGACTCACCATCGGCGGCGGCAAAAGTTCGGCGCATCGCGCCTGCTGCGTCAACCGCAGCGCCCGCACCACCTGCTGACACGCCTCTTCGACGGCCTGCCGCAACTCAGCCCCACCCAGCCAACCCGCCGTCAAGCTCGCACAAAACAAATCCCCCGTCCCCTTGGGCGTGGCGTCGATGCGCGGATGGCGGATGGGCTCGGCGTGGGTGCGGGTGACCAGCGCCACCTGCATCTCGCCGGGCGCCCAGGTGGCGGGCGCGGCGCTGGTCACGGCGATCCATTGGGTGCGGCCCGTGAGCAGGGTGCGGGCGGCGGCGGCGACTTGGTCGAAGGTGGCGACGGGCATGCCGGTCAGGCGCGCCAGCTCGAAGCCGTTGGGGGTCAGGCCGTCGGCCAGGGGCAGCAGGTGGCGGCGGTAGGCGTCGGCCATGCCGGGGGCGACGTATTCACCGTGGTCGTGGTCGCCCAGCACGGGATCGACGACGACGCGCAGGGCAGGGCGCGGTGCGAGGGTCTGGCCGATCCAGCGGCCCAGCGCCTGCGCCTGCTCGGGGCCGCCCAGGTAGCCGGTGACGACCGCGCGCAACTGCTGCAGCGCGCCGCGCGCACTCAGGTCGGCCAGGTAGCCCTCGAACCATTCGGTCGGCACGGCGCCGCCGTGGATGGTGGGGTAGTGCGGCGTGTTGCTGAGGATGACGGTGGGCACGGCGGCTACCGCAAGCCCCTGCGCCTGCAGCGCGGGCACGGCGACGTTGTTGCCGACGCGGCCATAGACCACCTGCGACTGGACGGACACCACGTCGATGGCCAGCGGACGCAGTGCGGGGCCGGCGGCGGTGGGCGCGGTCAATGCGCTTCTCCGGCCTTGGCGTCGTCCGCTCCGGCCGACGGCCAGTAGTACGAATCCGGCATCGGCCGCGCCCCGAAGATGGCCTGGCCGACGCGCACCACGGTGGCGCCTTCCTCGATGGCGATTTCGTAGTCGCCGGACATGCCCATCGACAGTTCATCCAGGCTGATGCCTGGCGGCACGTCCTGGCGCAGCCGGTCGCGCAGCTTGCGCAGCAGCACGAAGCATTGGCGCACCCGCTCGGCCTCGGCCGAGAACAGCGCCAGCGTCATGAAGCCGCGCACCCGCAGCGCCGAAAACGCCGGCAGCTGGCGCAAGAAGGCGGCCACGTCGTCGGGGTGCAGGCCAAACTTGCTTTCCTCCTGCGAGGTGTTGACCTGCACGAACACGTCCAGCCCGCGCCCCTCGGCCTGCAGGCGCCGCTCCAGCGCCTCGGCCACGCGCAGGCTGTCGAGCGCCTGAAACTCGCTGGCGCACTGCGCCACCAGCTTGGCCTTGTTGGTCTGCAAGTGGCCGATGACCGACCAGCGCAGGTCGCCCAGGTCGGCCATGGCCTCCCATTTGCGATGGGCCTCCTGCGGCTTGTTCTCGCCCAGCATGCGGCAGCCCGCGGCGTAGGCCAGGCGCAGCACGGCTTCGGGCTTGGTCTTGCTGACGGGCAGCAGGCGCACGCTGGCCGGATTGCGCCCCGCGCGCTGGCAGGCCGCCGCGATGCGTGCGTGCACGGTGGCCAGGTTGTGGCGAAAGTCATCCACCGACTCGGCCTGCGGCCATTGGCCATGCTGGTCGTGGCGGGTGGAGGTGTCGAGGGGGGTGTCAGCGCTCATGGATCGGTCTCGCATCCGTCAAAGCATATACCCGCCCTGACCGGGACCGGAGCCTACAAACGGACTGGACCAGTCGGGCCGCGCCAACCTGATTTTTTAATCAAAGATCGTGAACACGTTCTTAGAGCGCCTGCACCGTCGGGCGGAACAGGATCTCGTTGATGTCGACGTTCTCCGGCTGGCTCATGGCGAACAGCACGCAGCGCGCGAAGCTGTCGGCGGGAATGGCGTTGTTCTTGTAGTAGTCGGCAATGGCGGTGTTGACACCGGGCGCACCGACCGAGGCCGGCAGTTCGGTATCCACCGCGCCGGGCGAGAGCACCGTGGTGCGGATGTTGTAGGGCTTGACCTCCTTGCGCAGCGCCTCGGAGATCACGCGCACCGAATACTTGCTGGCCGAGTAGATCGCGCCGCCGGCGCTGATGGTGTGGCCGGCCACCGACGAGACGTTGATGAACTGGCCGCTTTTTTGCGCCTTGAAGTGTGGCAGCGCCGCGGCGATGCCCCAGAGCACGCCCTTGATGTTGACGTCGATGCACTGGTTCCACTCGTCGAAGCGCAGCATTTCCAGCGGCGCCAGCGGCATCAGGCCGGCGTTGTTGATCATCACGTCGATGCGGCCGTGCAGCTTGACGGCGTGATCGACCAGCGCCTTGACCTGTTCGCGGTCGGTCACGTCCACCTTGAACGCGGCTTCCTTGGGCAGGCCCAGTTCGGTGGCCAGCGCCTGCAGGCGGTCCAAGCGACGTGCGCCCAGCACCACCTTGGCGCCGGACTTGACCAGGTGCCGCGCGGTTTCGGCGCCCAGGCCGCTCGATGCGCCGGTGATGACAACCACTTTGTCTTTGATGTCCTGTGTCATGCTGGTTTCCTCGTTTGAAAATCCCAAGCTCTCCGATGCTCAGCGACCGGCTTCTCCGCGATTCGATCGATCGCCCGGCTGCAGCGCGCCGATTTCGCGCAGCCACTTGCGGACCTCGCCGCGTACGGCTTCCCGGCGCTTTCCCTCGATCGCGAGATAGATGCCGTCGCGCTCCAGCCCACCCTGGGTGGAGTAGCCCTGCAGCACGTTGCAGCCCGTGCACAGGCTCCGTACCTGCTGGATGCTGCTGCCCACGCCGTAGCCAGCATTCGTGTTGAACGGGATCACCGTCTTGCCGCGCAAGTCGTATTCCTTCAGAAAGCTCTTGATCGGCGGCGGCAGCTGCATGCCCCAGGTCGGAAAACCGATGAACACGGTGTCGAACTGCCGGATATCCGCGATGCGGGTTGTCAGGGGCGGCGAATAACCGGTTTCATCTTCCTTGGCCACCTGTGCCACGATCGCGGCGTAGTTCTCCGGATACGGCGTTTTCAGCTTGAGATCTACCAGGGTGCCGCCGACCGCGTCATGAATGATTTCGGCGACGGCTTGCGTGTTCCCTGTTCGGGACAGGTAGACGATGAGAACGTCTGCTTTGTCCATCACTGCACGGCTCGCGTCTGGGTTTTGTGCCGTTGCCGTGGCGCCGACCAATCCGAGGAATGCCGCGCACACCAACGTGGAAATCCATTTGTATTTCATGGTCAGCACCTATTGGCTTCAAATCGCGCTCATCCGCTCACAGGCGAGCCACAGCGTTACTGCGGCGGGGCCTCGACGCCGCTGAAGGCAAGCACCGCAGGCGGCAACCGCGCGCCTTTGACTTCGATGGCAGCGACGGCAGCATTCAACTCGCTAAGCTCGTCGGGGCCGAAAGTGATGCCGCTTGCGCCGATGTTTTCCAGCATGTGCGACATCTGCGTCGTGCCGGGGATGGGCACGATCCAGGGCTTTTTTGCCATCAGCCACGCCAGCGCAATCTGCACCGGAGCCGCCTGCTTGCGCACGGCCCAGGTCTTGATCAGATCCACCAGCTGCATGTTGTGCGGCAGGTTCTCCGGCGAGAATCGTGGCGTGATGCCCCGCAGGTCGCCCGATGCGAAGCGCGTGTTCGCGTCGATCCACCCGGTGAGCAGCTGGCAGTCCAGCGGCCACCAGGGCACGAGGCCGATGCCCAACTCTTCGCACAGCGGCAGCACTTGCTTTTCCGGATCGCGGGTTGCCATCGAATACTCGTTCTGGATCGCGGTCAGCGGCAGCACGGCATGGGCGCGACGGACGGTCTGCAGGCCCGGCTCGCACAGTCCCCAATGCAGCACCTTGCCCTGGTCCACCAAATCCTTGACCGCGCCGGCGACATCTTCGATCGGCACGGCGGGATCGACGCGGTGCTGGTACAGGAGGTCGATGCGGTCGGTGCGCAGGCGCTTGAGCGAGCCCTCGACGGCGCGCCTGAGGTGTGCCGGACGGCTGTTGAGTCCGGGCCCGCGCTCGCCGGTGTCGGGATCGATGTTCCAGCCGAACTTGGAGGTGATCCGGACCTGGTCACGAAACGGCGCGATGGCCTCGCCGAGGATGCGCTCGTTCTCGAACGGCCCGTAGGCCTCGGCCGTGTCGAAGAACGTGACGCCGCGCTCGAAGGCGGTGCGGATGATGGCGATCATCTCGGGTCGGTACGGGACCGTCGTCTGGTAGGTGCGGTCCATATTCTGGACGCCGAGCCCCACACTGGAAACCTCCAATGATCCAAGCTTGCGGCGCCCGGTCACGCGCGCCGTGTCCGCATCGCGAGTGCCGCCGGCTTGGGCTGTCGCGGGTGGCTGCGCGAAGGCCTGGCTCGCGGCCATCTCCATGACCAGCGGCACTGCCGCCAGTGCGCCGGCTCCCTTCAGAAAACCGCGGCGATCGGTGTTGGCTGGGTGTTGGTCCATTTCTCGCTCTCAACGTCATGCAACGCGAATGCTTCTCGTGCCGAATCCGGACGGCGGGTTCAGGCCTCCGGAATGTCGCGGCCGTAGTTTTCGAGCGTGATGTCGTCGGGCTCGGGACCGCCACGCACGCCGGTGTCAAGCGCGTCGATCGCGGCAAGTTGTTGCTCGGTGAGTTCAAAGCCGAAGACGTCGAAGTTCTCGGCGATGCGCGCGGCCCTGGTCGATTTCGGGATCGCCGAACGGCCCTGTTGCAGGTGCCAGCGCAGCATCACTTGCGCGGGCGACTTGCCGTGCGCACGCGCGATCTGTTGCAGCGTCGGCTCGTCGAACGTGCTCTTGCCGCCGCCCCGGTAGGAGGTGATACCACCGATGGGCGACCATGCCTGGGTCAGGATGCGATGCTGGGCATGCAGGCTTTGCAGTTCCTTCTGCTGAAAATACGGATGGACCTCGATCTGGTTGACCACGGGCACCACGGACGTTTCAGCCAGCAAGCGGTTCAGTACTTCCGGCATGAAGTTGCTGACACCGATGGCGCGCACCCTGCCGTCGGCGAGCAGTGTCTCCAGCGCCCGGTAGGCGTCGAGGGTGAGATCGAATCGACTCGGCAGCGGCTGATGCAGGATCAGGAGGTCGATGCGATCGACGCCCAGCTTGCCCGCACTTTTCTCGAACGCATGCAGCGTGGCGTCGTAGCCGTAGTCGCTGATCCACACCTTGGTCTCGATGAAGACCTCGTCGCGTGCGATGCCGGACTGACGGATGCCTTCGCCCACTTCGCGCTCGTTGCCGTAGGCCGCGGCGGTGTCGATGTGACGGTAGCCGGTCTTGAGTGCGTCGAGCACGGCGGCAGTCGTCTCAGCCGGCGGCGTCTGGAAGACTCCGAGCCCGATGACCGGGATCTTTATGCCGTTGTTGAGGGTGAATTGCGGGATGGTGATTGCGTTCACGGTGGTTTTCCTGTGTGGGTTCAGCGGCTGGCCGGCGGCGCGTCACGCCCGACCATCGCCAGTTGTGACGGCGCGTAGCGCTCGCCTTCGATGTGGATCTGCGCGGCCGCCTGTTCGATCTCGCGCAGGTCGTCAGCTGACAGTTCGATGGCGGCCGCGCCGATGTTCTCTTCCAGCCGGTGCAGCTTGGTGGTGCCCGGAATCGGCACGATGTAAGGTCGCTGCGCCAGCAGCCAGGCCAGCGCGATCTGCGCAGGGGTGGCGCCCTTGGTTTCACCCACCCGGCGCAGCAAGTCCACCAGCGCCTGGTTCTTTTCCATCGCCTCGGGAGCAAAGCGTGGCACCAGGCTGCGGAAATCGCCCTCGCCCAGCTTGGTGTCCTTGTTCATCGCCCCGGTCAGAAAGCCCTTGCCGAGCGGGCTGTAGGGCACCAGGCCGATGCCGAGCTCGTCGCAGGCCGCCAGAATGCCGTTGCTTTCCACGCCGCGCGTCCACAGGCTGTATTCGTTTTGCAGCGTCGTGACCGGCTGCACCGCATGGGCACGACGCAGCGTGGCGACGCCGGGCTCGGACATGCCGAAGTGCTTCACCTTGCCCTCGGCGATCAGCTCCTTGACCGTGCCCGCCACGTCCTCGATCGGCACGTTCGGATCGACGCGGTGCTGGTACAGCAGGTCGATGGTGTCGATGCGCAGGCGCTTGAGCGAGCCATCGACGGCCTGGCGGATGCGCTCCGGCCGGCTGCACACGCCGCGGTTCTCGCGCGTGGCGAAGTCGATGTCGAAGCCGAACTTGGTGGCGATCACCACCTGCTCGCGCAGCGGCGCCAGCGCCTCGCCCACCGCTTCCTCGTTGGCGAAGGGGCCGTACACCTCGGCGGTGTCGAAGAAGGTGACGCCGCGTTCCACCGCCGCGCGGATCAGCCGGATGCCGTCCTGCTTCGACAACGGCGTGCCATAGCTCTGGCTGATGCCCATGCAGCCGAAGCCGAGGGCGGAGACTTCAAGTTCATTGTTTCCGAGTTGGCGTGTCTTCATGATGCGCATCTCCTCAGGCTCAAAGAGTTCTGGTGTAGAAACCTATACCGTGTGGGGTGGGTGATGTGACTGACCATGGGGTTATGGCTTTCAGTTCAACTTTTTCTGGGTCAGAAACTGCGACACCAGGTCGGCGATCTGCAGGTTGTTCAGGTCGGACATCAGAAAGTGGGTGTTGCCCCGAATGCCGATCTCGGGCAGGTGCACCAGTTGCGCGTCGCCCCCGTGCTTGTTGACGGCGTCCACCCAGAGCCGCGCCATGGCCAGGCGCACGCGCCAGTTGTCCTGACCGCGCTCCGTGGTCGGCTCTTCGGAGAAGTTGTCGCCGTAGTAGATGACGATCGGGATGCGCGTCAGCTTCTCGAAGTCCGCGAGCGCTACCGCTTCGGGCTTCAAGGTACCGGCCGCACTCGGCATGTCCGCGGGCAATTCGCCTTGCGGAAAGATGAAGCCGCTGCCCGGCTCGAAGGCGACGATGGCCTTGACGTTGGAGTTCTTGATCGCCGTCAACCAACCCGGACCGCCACCCTGGGAGTGGGTGAACAGGATCGCCGGCCCGATTTTGGTGAACAGCGTCGCCATCGCATCCGAGATCACCCCGGCGTCGTAGGGGCCGGTGTTGGACGTGACCGAGCGCAAGAACTGATCGAGCGTTTCCGGCTTGCGATCGAATTGCACGTTGTCGAAGTAGTTTGGCCATTTGCCGATGCGGAACTGGTCGAAGAACAACTGATCGTTGGGCGTCGGCTCGATGCTTGTGCCCACGGTGCTGTTGCCTGCCCTGCCCCGACGCGGCTGATCGACCAGGTAGACCGGAAAGCCGCGGCGCAGGAAGATGGTCTGGAAGCCCTCGCGGCCGTCCGATGTGGTCTCCCAGCTGCGCGCCGACTGGAATGCGCCGTGCAGCATGACGATGGGCAGCGCCCCGGGGTTCGGCGGCACCTGATAGAAGGCGTAGAGGTGGTCGCCGTGAAAGCTCTGCCCTGCGGACGTCGGCTGATTGTTGTCGTAGGTTCCGGGGGTTTGCTTCACCGTCCCGCCGACCGCGAAACTGCCCTGTGCCTGGACCACCAAGGGGCCGGAAGCGTTGCCAGGGCCGTTGGGCCGGGTGGCGCAAGCGGTGAGCAACGTGATCATGGCAATGGAGGTGGCGAACAGGATTCGGGTGGTTTTCATCATTGACCTCCCGATGCAGCGGCAAGCGCTTGCGTAAGCGCCTCGCTGGCTCGCCTGCCGGCTTCTGCATCGCCACGCTCGGCCAGCACCTGCGTGAGTTGCCGCAACTGCGCGGCGCTCAGGCCCACCCGCAGGCTGGCGCGCATGTGCGAGCGCAGCTGCGCCTCCACGCCCGGCGTGGCGGCGAGCGCGCCGACCGTGGCCAGCTCGCGGCTTTGCCAATCGAGGTTGTCGCGCTCGAAGATGGCGCCGAACAAATGGGCCTGCAGGAACTGGTTGATGACGGGAGCGAAGTCGAACACCGGGCCTTGTACCGGCCCGCCGGAAATCCGGCTCTGGTTCGCCTTGCCCACCGCGACCAGTTCATCGCCGGTGGCGATGGGCCGGCTGGGTTCGCGCCCGGGTGCGTCCTGGATGCCGCTCTGCTTGCGCGCCTCCACGACCTTCAGCAACTCGCCGAGCGCGTTGAGGCTCTTGGGAAAGCCCACGTAGGCATAGAGCTGGACCAGGATTTCCTTGGCCTCGCTGATGCTCAGGCCCGCGTCCAGCCCCTGGTTCAGGGCGGCATTGAGTTTGGGCATGTCGCTCGCGGCCATGAAAGCGGCGATCAGGGGAATGGCCTGCTGCCTGGCGGACAAGGTGTCCGTGGCCTGTTGGGCATTCGTCATGGTGTTGGGCTCCTGTGCGTTGGGTGCCTGTGCGACGGTGGCACCGGATGCCAGCGCCAGCACGATCGCCAGCGCAACAGTCCGGCGCCTAGCGGGCGTTGTATTGCTCATCACTCACCAGCTCCTTCCAGTCCGCGCTTTTCCCATCCTGCATGTAGGCGATGGCCAGATGACTCATGCGTGTGTTGCTGGCGGTGCCGTGCCAGTGCTTGACGCCCGCTTCGATCCAGACCACGTCGCCCGACTTGATTTCGCGCGCTGGGCGCCCGTCTTCCTGCACCCAGCCTTTGCCCTCGGTGACGATGAGCAATTGGCCGACCGGATGGGTGTGCCATGCGGTACGCGCGCCGGGCATGAAATCGACCATGCCGACGCTGCCGTGCTTGCCGCTATCGCCGGCTGCCTTGATGTCCACCGCGACCTGGCCGGAGAAGTTCTGGGCAGCACCGAAAGCCGTTGCAGTGGCACCGACGGGTGTGATGCTGATGCCTTCGGCCTGCGCGGATGCGGCGCCCATCAGCACGGTAGCGCCGGCAGCGATGAGATGCTTCTTCATGGATGTACCTTTTGGGTCGAGGTTGGCGAGTACGCTGGTCGCGCCCCGGGGCGTCGCCCATTGCGCTTCGATGAATGAAATGGTAGGCAGACCGGCGACGCGGATAAAGGTGTCAATTGCGCATGCACTCGTGAGTCAAACTCATAAGTGATGGTGAAGCCGGATCGACAGGGACGCGGATGGCCGGGCGCGGGCGGCCGGCCCCGGATGAGCGCTAAAGCGCGCCGCGTCTGCTTGTCAGCGCTTGCGTGCGGCGGGCCGCGTGCGTGGCAGCTCCCGGTGCCGCAGGGCTTCGACGATGACCGACAACGCACGCGAGGGATGGCGGCGGCTCGGGTAGTACAGGTAGTACCCCGGATACGACGGGCACCAGTCGTCCAGCACGCGTATCAGACGGCCGGCGGCGATATGCTCCAGCACCATGTCTTCGGGAACGAAGGCCAGGCCGTAGCCCGACAGCGACGCCCTGACAATGGGCATGCTGCCGTTGAACACCCATTGTCCGGCGACCCGGAACTTGATCGCCCGGCCACGCTGGGCAAAGTCCCACTGCAGCAGGCCACCCTGTGTCGGCAGGCGCAGGTTGATGCAGTTGTGCCGGCCCAGATCATGGGGCGTGGCGGGCTTTGGGTGGGTGGCGAAGTAGTCGGGCGAGCCCACCACGGCCATGCGCAGGTCGGGGCTGATGCGCACGGCGATCATGTCTCGGGCCACCTGATCGCCCAAGCGCACGCCCGCGTCGAAGCGCTGGGCGACAATGTCCGACAGCGCGTAGTCCACGCTGATCTCGACGTGGATGTCGGTGTGGTCATGCAGCACCGGGGACAGCTTGGGCCACAGCACGCTGTTGACGGCATGCTCGGCGGCCGTGATGCGGACGGTGCCAGCGGGCTTGTCCGCCATTTCCACCACTGCGGCAACCTCGGCATCGATTTCCTCGAAGCGCGGCGCGACCTTGGCGTAGAGCCGCTCGCCCGCCTCGGTCGTGGCAATGCGGCGGGTCGTGCGGGTCAGCAGGTGCACGCCCAGCCGGGTTTCCAGCCCCTTGACGGCATGGCTCAAGGCCGAGGGCGACACGCCGAGCAACGCGGCCGCACGCGTGAAACTGCCTTCGCGCGCCACATGGATGAAGGCCAGCACGTCGCTGAAGGCGTCGTTGCCGCGCGGCATCCCTCAGTCCCCCCTGGCTGGGTAGCGCAGCGCGTCGATCAGCACCGACATGGCGCGCGTGGGCTGGCTGCGATTCGGATAGTAGAGGTGGTAGCCGGGAAACGCCGGGCACCAGTCCATGAGGACCTGCCGCAATCGTCCCCTGGCGAGATAGGGCCGCGCCACGTCTTCCAGCACGTAGCCGAGGCCGAAGCCGTCCAGCGCGGCATTGAGGACCTGCGTCAGCTCGTTGAAGACCAGTTGCCCTTCGACATGCACATCGACGCGCTGCCGGCCCTTCTTCAACTCCCAGGCATAGAGGCCGCCGCGGCTCATCAGGCGCAGGTTGATGCATGAGTGATCGAGCAAGTCCCGCGGCTTCATGGGCGCGGGATGCCGGGCCAGATAGGTCGGAGAGCCGACGATGGCCACCGGCATGTCGGCGCTGATGCGCACGGCGATCGTGTCGCCCGTCAGCGTGTCGCCCAGGCGCACACCCATGTCGTAGCGCTCGGTGACGATGTCCGCGAGCCGGGGCTCGATGATGAGCTCGACCTTGATGTCCGGGTATTCGGGCAGCAACCCGGCCAGCCTGGGCCAGAGCACGGCGCGGGCCGCATGCTCGGTGGCCGTGATCCGTACCGTCCCGGCTGGCTTGTCGCGCAATTCGCCCACCGCCGCCAACTCGGCCTCGATCTCCTGGAAGCGCGGCGCGACATTGCGCATCAACCGCTCCCCCGCCGCCGTCGGGCTGACGCTGCGCGTGGTGCGGGTCAGCAGGCGCACGCCCAGCCGGGACTCCAGCGCGCGGATCGTGTGGCTGAGCGCCGATTGCGACACACCCAGCCGCGCCGCCGCGCGCGTGAAGCTCTGCTCACGCGCCACGGCCATGAAGGCCAGCAGGTCGTTGTAGTTGGCTCCGGGCATTGATGAGATCAACTCAAAAGCAGTTTTTGCTTTTACCATGCCATCGGGTCAATGCATGATTCCGGCCGTCATTCCACACTGGCCTGGTGCATGAACGGACTTCATGGCAGCAGCCCCCGCACTCCCGCGTTGAACGATCGCGGCCGCATGGGGCACACTGCATCGGTGCAGCGATCGGTATATTTGGGAACAGCCGTCAGGCGCACGAGCACCGCGTCACCCGCCCGAGCTTGCCCATGGGCGATGCGCCGTCCGCGCCGTTGCGCCTGACCCCTGGGCCTTGCTGATCGCAACGCATCGGGTCAGGGTGGTGCCGACACACCCCAAGGAAGTTCATGAAGGTTCATTTCGTCATCCATGAATCGTTCGAGGCCCCCGGTGCGTATGAAACCTGGGTCAGGGACCGGGGCCACCAGGCCAGCTACTCGCGCGTCTACCAGCACGAGCCGCTGCCGCAGTCGGCCGATGGCATCGACCTGCTGGTGGTGATGGGCGGCCCGCAATCGCCGTCCACCACGCAGGCGGAATGCCCGCATTTCGATTCCGCCGCCGAGTGCGCCCTGATGGCGCAGTGCGTGGCCGCGGGCAGGGCGGTCGTCGGTGTCTGCCTGGGTGCGCAGCTGCTGGGCACGGCCCTGGGCGCGCCCCACGCGCGCAGCCCGCACAAGGAGATCGGCACGTTCCCCATCACGCTCACGGCCGAGGGCAAGGCGAACGACAAGTTTTCCGACTTCGGCGGCGGCCTGGAGGTCGGTCACTGGCATGGCGACATGCCCGGACTGACCCAGGGCGCGAAGGTCATCGCGTTCAGCGAAGGGTGCCCGCGCCAGATCGTGGAGTACGGCGATCTCGCCTATGGCTTTCAGTGCCACATGGAGTTTACGCCGCAGGTGGTCGAGCGGCTGATCGCGGCGTCGGAGTGCGAACTGGCAACGCTGGCGGCGTACCCCTTCGTGCAGCCGCCCGCGGCCCTGCGCGCCAACGACCATGGCGCGATGAACCAGGCGCTGTTCGGCTTTCTGGACCGACTCATGGCGGCCTACGTCGCAAAGAGCCGATGAATTGAAGCCAATGGAGCCCGCGGCGGCGGGCGCCGCCCGGCGGGCTGCTTGTGCAGCGGCTTCAGGGGCGCGTCAGCGCCTCAGTGCGGCCCCACGCGCCCGCTGCCGTCGTGCATCCAGCGCGCGTGGGTGGGGGCCTTCTTGGTGCGGTCCCATTCGTTGAGCATGTCCCACTTCACCTGGTCCAGCGCCTTGTCCATCTCGGGCGTGGCGGTGTTGACGGCCAGCTCCAGCCGGTGGCCGGAGGGGTCGCGGAAGTAGATGGACTTGAAGATGGTGTGGTCGGTGGGGCCGATGACCTCGATGCCATCGGCCTCCATCCGGGCCTTGACCTTCATCATGGTGTCGATGGAATCGGTCTTGAGCGCCAGGTGCTGCGTCCAGGAGGGCGTGTTGGCGTCCGACGGGGCCAGCATCTCGGCCTTGGTGGGCAGCTCGAAGAAAGCCAGGATGTTGCCGCCGCCGATGTCGATGAAGATGTGCATGTACGGGTCCGGCTCCTTGGTGGAGGGCACCTCGTTTTCGGCAATGGCGAGGATGAAGTTGGCGTTCAGGTATTTCTGGTACCACTCGACGGTCTGCTTGGCGTTCTTGCAGCGGTAGGCGACGTGGTGGACGCCGTTGAGATTGGCCATGGGAGTCTCCTTGGGTAGCTAGAGGGTGAATCAGACGGACACGACGGCGCGCTTGGCCATGACACGTTGCAAAACGTCGTGCAAGGCTTGACCGTCGTGCGGCGCGCAGATGGCGGCAATGTGGGCGTCCGGGCGTACCACCCAGACTTCGTCCGGGCGGGCCTGCAGCGCCTGCTGCAGGGCGCCTTCGGCATCAATGTCGGCGATGCGAAGCACGCGCAGCGGCGCGCTAGTGGCGTCTTGCGCCTGCTCGCGCAGCAGGTGCAGGTCCACCGCGCTGCCTGCCAGCAGCAACAGGCCGTCGCGCGCCACTTGCCGCAGGCGCGTGCATGGCGTGCCCTCGATGCGCACCGGTACGTCGGGCAGCATGACACCGGGCCCCGGCGGCGGCACGTGGCCGCGCGGCGGACGGCCGGCAAACGGGCGCGTTGCATCGGGCGTGGTGAGCGGCGAGTCGACGTACCAGAACGGCTCGGACAGGCGGCCCGAATCGATCTGCGGATGCACCGAGGGATCGGTCAGCGCGGCCGTCAGGCGCTCGACGCGGATGCGATGCTGCTCCTCGGTGTGCGGCACCAGAAAGTCCATGGTCTTGCCGGTGACCTCGATGTTCTCGCGCGACGCCGCGCAGCGCTCGCTGTCGTAGCTGTCCAGCAGGGTGTCGTCGGCCCAGCCGCGCAGCACGAAGGCCAGTTTCCAGGCAGCGTTTTCGGCGTCCATCACCCCGGTATTGAGCCCGCGTGCGCCAAAAGGCGAGACGATGTGGGCAAAGTCACCGGCGAGCAGCACGCGCCCCACACGCATGCGATCGACCATGCGCGAGTGAAAGCGGTAGACCGACTTCCAGACGATCTCGTAGGGCTTGTCGCCAATGATCTGGCGGATGCGCGCGTCCAGCGCGCCGCTGGCTTCTTCCTGCTCGATGTCGTAGTCGCCCGGCACCTGCCAGTCGATGCGAAAGGTCGAGTCGGGGCAGGGGTGGATCAGCACCTGGCGGCCGGGGTTCCACGCGGGGTCGAAGTAAAAGCGCCGCTCGCGTTCCCAGCCCGGCAGGTCGGCGCGGATGTCGCAGATCAGGAACTTGTCGTCGAAGCTGCGGCCGTCGAAGCTGACGCCGAGCTGGTGGCGCAGCTCGCGCGGGGCGGAGCCGGCGGCTACGATGGCGTATGGGGCACGCACCTCGACCGGCGTGCCATCGGCGCGGCGGCAGCGTAGGGTGACGCCGCCTGCGTCCTGCTCGATCTGTTCGACGCCGTGGTCCCACAGTGGGGTGATGTGCGCGGCGGCCCCGATCTGCTCGTCCAGCAGCTCTTCGGTGCGGGTCTGCGAGATGTTGACGAAGGGCGGGAACACCGAGCGCCCGGTGTCGACGAAAGGCTGGGTGAACAGCGTGGCGTCCTTGTAGAGGGTGGTGGCACGGTCCCAGGTCAGGCCTTCGGCGGCGATCTTGTGGCCTACGCCGACCGACTCCCACACGTCGAGCACGTCGCGCTGCTGGCAGATGGCCTTGGAGCCGATGACGTCGCGCTGCGGCCGGCGATCGACCACGATGCAGTCGATACCCCAGCGCGACAGCAGCAGGGCGGCGGTCTGGCCGACCGGGCCGTTGCCCACGACGACCACTTGGGCGTGGTGCTGGGTCGTGGTCGGTTGGGAATCGGGCTTGTTCATGGTCTTGTCTCCTTGCGGGCCGTCATCCCGGGTCAACTTTGCAGCGCGTGCCACATCTGCTGGTCGCGCTCGGCGGTCCAGATGCGCGGGTCGCGGATGCCGCTGGCCTCGTCGTGCGCGCGGGTCACGTCGAAGGGCAGGCAGTGCTCGTAGATGAAGACCTGGGCAAACTTCGGGTCCATCGCCTTGCGGGTGTGGGCCATGGTGGCCTTCAGGTCCATGCCCTGGGCCACGGCCTCCTTTGCGCTTTGGTACAGCGTGGCGGTGAAGTCGCGCGTGTAGGCCAGGCCCTTTTGCACCGCCTCGGGCGTCATCAGCGTGGGGCCGCGGCCGGGCACCAGCTTGGCGAAGTTCATCGCGGCCAGCTTGTCCAGCGTCTGCGGCCAGTCGGCCAGGTAGGCGTCGCCGGTGTAGCAGGCGGCCTCGAACTCGACCAGGTCACCCGAGAAGCAGATGCTTTGCGAAGGCAGGTAGACGATGGTGTCGCCCTTGGTGTGGCCGCGGCCGATCTGCTTGATCTTGACCTCCAGCTTGCCCAGCCACAGCGTCATCTCGCCCTGAAAGGTCAGCGTCGGCCAGGTCAGGCCGGGCACGCTCTCGACGGCCTGGAACAGGCGCGGAAAGCGGCCGATCTCCGAGTCCATGTCCTGCTGGCCGCGCTCGACGATCAGGTCCCAGGTGTCCTGGCTGGCGATGACCTGCTCCAAGCCCTCGTTCTTGTACCCGCTGGCGCCCAGCACGCGCACGGCGTGGTAGTGCGTGAGCACCACGTACTTGATGGGCTTGTCGGTGATCTGGCGGATCTTCTGGATGACGCCTTGCGCGGCCACGGGCGTGGCGGTGGCGTCGATGATCATGCAGCCGTCGTCACCAATGATCACGCCGGTGTTGGGGTCGCCCTCGGCGGTGTAGGCGTACGCGTTGTCTGAGAGTTTGTCCCAGCTGATTTTTTTCTCTTCGAGGTCGGCCTGGGAGGCGAATTTCTTGTCGGACATGGCAGTCTCCATCGGATTCGGGATGGAGCGATTGTCCGCTTGAATTAGTTTAATGTCAATTAATTCGTTAATGTTTAATTTCAACCACGGCCGGATTGAAGCCCAAGCGGCGGGACACCGCGTCGGTGTGGTGGCGAAGCAATTGCCCCGCGGGACCGTCGATCTCGGCATCGAACAGGCCCTGCGGGCCGATCACGGTGATGACGAGAGCGATCTTGCCGTCGGCGTCGAACACCGGCGCGCTGAGGGTGTTGACGCCCGGCTGCGGCGTGGACAGCCCGCGCCCCATGCCGGCAGCGCGGATCTCGGCCAGCATCTGCCGCACCTCGGCGCTGTCGTAGGCGCCCGAGCCACCGCCCACCACGCGGCGGTGCTCGTCTTCCAGCACCGAGCGCACCATTCGCTCGGGCAGGTAGGCGGCAAACACCCGCCCGGTGATGGTGTTGAACACCGACATCACGGTGCCCACGCGCAGGTTCACGTGCAGGGGGTATCGCGGCTCGTCCAGGCGCACCACGGTGGGGCCCAGGTGGCCCCACACGCACAGCGCCACGCTCAGGTCAGCCTGGGCGCACAGCAGGGCGACTTCCTGGCTGGCCTCGGTCAGCGGGTCGAGCTGCTGCAGCGCGGCCAGCCCCATCTGCAGCGCGGCCGGGCCCAGCTCGTAGTGGCCCGTGAGCGGGCTTTGCTTGACCATGCCAGCGGCCATGAAGCTGACCAGGTACGGGTGCGCCTGGCCGGGCGGCATGTCGGCCAGTTGCGCCAAATCCTTGAGCGGCAGCGGGCGGCGCTGCTCGGTCAGTGCCTGCAGCACGCGCATGCCGACCTCGATCGACTGGATGCGGCGCTGGCGCTTGGCGGGCGCAGCGGATTCGGTGCGGGAGGAAGCGGGCGGAGTCGGACTCATGGGACTCGATTATTGGGGCTGCCCGAGGACTTGGGCGCGGGGCACAGCAGGCGCGCGCAAAAGCGCGGATGATTTGCGCCGGGCCCTCAGCTCCAAACAAGGAACCTCCATGTCCACATTGAACATCGCCATCGTCGTCGGCAGCATCCGCAAGGACTCGTTCAACCGCCAGTTCGCCCAGGCGCTGGCCAAGCAGCTGCCGGCGGACGCGAAACCGACCTTCGTGCGCATCGACGATCTGCCGCTGTACAACCAGGACAGTGACAGCCAGCCGCCGGTGCCCGCCGTCAAGCGCCTGCGGGACGAGATTGCGGCGGCCGACGGCGTGCTGTTCGTCACGCCCGAATACAACCGCTCGATTCCCGGCGTGCTCAAGAACGCCATCGACCAGGCCTCGCGCCCCTGGGGCCAGAGCAAGTGGGCGGGCAAGCCGGCGGCGGTGTGCGGCATGTCGATCGGCGCCATCGGCACGGCGCTGGCGCAGGCGCACCTGCGCAACGTGCTGTCCTACCTCGGCATGCCCCAGCTGGGACAGCCGGAGATGTATTTCCAGTGGAAGGAGGGCGTGGTGGTGGACGGCGCCATCGGCCCGGCCAGCCACGAGCTGGCGCAGAAGTTCATGGATGCCTTCGTCGCCTGGGTGCGCCAGCACCACGCCTGATTTGAAATAAAATCGGTGCCTGGCGCTTGATGGGCGCGCGCAAGCAGCTATCAAAATGCTAGTTTTCGAGGGATTCGAGGCCAGCGCGCCACCATGGCGCGGGAACCTTGGGCCCGCATTGCCACTCAGTGCCGGCACGGGTGCGCCGCACCCCACGTCAAGAAAGCCCTGTTCATCGTGATTGCCTCCCTGCTTGTCCACCCCCGCCGCGTGTTCGCGGCCATTGCCATCGTCTGCGCGGCCATGCTGGCCTTTGGCATCCTGTACCTGCAGAACGTGGTGGGCCTGGAGCCGTGCCCGATGTGCATCGTGCAGCGCTATGCGCTGATCATCGTGGGCGTGCTGTGCGCGCTGGCGGCGTGCTCCAGGGGGCCCGGCGCCTGGCGCCTGTGGGGCCTGCTGGCGGTGGCGATGGCGGCCTTTGGCGCCTTCACCGCCGCGCGCCAGAGCTGGCTGCAGTGGAACCCGCCGGCCTTTGCCACCTGCGGGCGCGACCTGTACGGCATGATCGAATCCTTTCCGCTGCAGCGCGCCATCCCCATGATCTTCAAGGGCGGCGGCGACTGCAGCGCGGTGGACTGGACCTTTCTGGGCGGCACCATCGCCAACTGGTCCTTCGTCTGGTTCGTGATCTTCGCGCTGGCCATTCTGGCCGTGCTGGCGCGCGCGGGCCGCGCCGTGCGGGGCTGATCAGGCAATCACCACGGTTTCGATCGCGCGGTCGTCGCCCAGCACGATCAGCGCGAACAGCAGCTCATCCAGGTTTTGTGCGCGCGCGGTCTTGCGCGCCAGCAGGGGCGTGGCCCTGGGGTTGATGACCACGAAGTCGGCCTCGGTACCCGGCTGCAGGGTGCCGATCACGCCCTCCAGCCCCAGCGCGCGCGCGGCCGCGCCCGTGTGGGTCCACCACAGCTGGGCCGGTGTCAGGCTCAGGCCCGGCTTGCTCTGGCCTTCGCGCCCGACGTAGTAGGCCGCCAGCATGGTGTGGAAGGGGTTGAAGCTGGTGCCGCCGCCGACGTCGCTGGCCAGGCCATGCGGCACGCCGTGCTGCATGGCGGCCTCGAAGTTGAAGAAACCGCTGCCCAGAAACAGGTTGCTGGTGGGGCTGACGGCGGCGGCCGTGCGCGTGTCGCGCATCAGGTCGCGGTCGGCGTCGTCCAGGTGGATGCAGTGGGCATAGACGGCGCGCGGGCGCATCAGGCCGAAATCCTGGTACACGCCCAGGTAGGAGCGCGACCTGGGGTAGAGCTCGCGCACCCACTTGACCTCATCCTTGTTCTCGGCCACGTGCGAATGGATCCAGGTGTCGGGGTACTTGGCCGCCAGCTCGCCAGCGCCGCGCAGCTGCGCCTCGCTGCTGGTGGGCGCAAAGCGGGGGGTGATGGCGTAGCCCAGGCGGCCCTTGCCGTGCCAGCGCCGGATCAGCGTCTCGGTGTCGATCAGGCTCTGCTCGGTCTCGTCGCGCACGCCGTCGGGCGAGTTGCGGTCCTGCAGCACCTTGCCGCCGATCATGCGCAAGCCGTGGTGTTCGGCGCGGGCAAAAAACGCGTTGGCCGAAGCGGGATGCGAGGTGGGAAACACCACCGCGGTGGTCACGCCGTTGCGCAGCAGCTCCTCGAAGAAGACGCCCGCCACCTCGGCCGCGTACTGCGGATCGACGAAACGCGATTCGGCCGGAAAGGTGTAGTTCTCCAGCCAGGGCAGCAGCCCCGACGCCGGCGCGCCGATGATGTCGGTCTGCGCGTAGTGCACGTGCATGTCGATGAAACCCGGCGCGATGATGCGCTCGGGCCAGTGCGTGATGGGCACCTGCGGGTGGCGCCCGGCCAGAGTGCGGTAGGGTCCCGCGTCCACCACCCGCCGCACGCCGCTGGCGTCGCTGTCGATCACCAGCAGCCCGTCGCTGTCGTACAGCGGCTGTCCGTGAGCATCAAAGCGCAACAGCTGCGCGCGGTAGGCTTGCATGGCTCAATCTCCGCCGATGTAGATGAACTTGAACAGGAAGATGGCGGCGATGATCCACACCATCCAGTGCGCCTCGCGCACGCGCCCCGTCAGCAGCTTGATGCCGGCGTAGCTGATGAAGCCGAAGGCCAGGCCGTTGGCAATGGAGTAGGTGAAGGGCATCATCAGCGCGGTGATGGCGGCGGGCACCACCTCGGTCGAATCGTCCCAGTCCAGCTCGGTCAGCTCGCGCAGCATCAGGCAGGCCACGAAGAACAGGGCCGGCGCCGTGGCGTAGGCAGGCACTGCGCCGGCCAGGGGGGCGATGAACAGCGCGGCGAGAAACAGCACCGCCACCGTCAGGGCCGTCAGGCCCGTGCGGCCACCCGCCTGCACGCCCGCTGCACTTTCGACATAGGCGGTGGTGCTGGAAGTGCCCAGCAGCGAGCCCGCGAAGATGGCGGCGCTGTCGGCGAACAGCGACTTGTTCAGCCGCTCCATGCGGCCGGGCACCAGGAGGCCCGCGCGCTTGGCCACGCCCATCAGGGTGCCCGTGGCGTCGAACAACTCGACCAGGAAGAAAACCAGGACCACGTTCAGGAAGCCGTGGGTGACCGCCCCCTTGATGTCAAGTTGGAACAGGGTGGGTTCGATCGAGGGTGGCGTGTCGAAGACGCCGTGGAACTGGTTGCCGCCGAAGAAGAACGAGGCCACGGTGACGGCGAGAATGCCGATCAGGATGGCGCCCGGGACGCGGAACTTGTCGAGCGCCACGATCAGGATGAAGCCCAGCGTGGACAGCACCACCGGTGCCGAATGCAGGTCGCCCAGGGTCACGTAGGTGGCCTTGGAGGGCGCCACGATGCCGGCGCTCTTGAGTGCGATCAGCGCCAGGAACAGCCCGATGCCCACCGTGATCGCGTTGCGCAGCGACTGGGGGATGCCTCGGATGATCAGGCCGCGCAGGCCAAAGATCGTGACCGCCATGAACAGGCAGCCCGAGATGAACACCGCGCCCAGCGCCGCCTGCCACTTGAAGCCCATGCCCAGCACCACGGTGTAGGCAAAGTAGGCGTTCAGGCCCATGCCGGGCGCCAGCGCGATGGGGTAGTTGGCGTACAGCGCCATCACCGTGGTGCCCAGGGCGGCGATCAGGCAGGTGGCCACGAACACCGAGTCCTTGGGCATGCCCGCGTCGCCCAGGATGGCCGGGTTGACGAAGATGATGTAGGCCATGGTCAGGAACGTGGTGACGCCGGCGATGATTTCCGTGCGTACCGTGGTTCCGTGCTCTTGTAGTTTGAATACGCGCTCGGTCCAGCTCATGGGTGTCTCCTCCTGGTTGGGGTTGGATCAAGGGTGGTGGGGTGGGGCCGGGGCGTGGCTGCCTGCCAGATTGGCGGCCACATCCTTGGTGCGCCCACGCAGCCAGCGGGCACTGCTGGATTGGTGGCTGCGCGGATGCCACAGCTGGTAGTACAGCAGGGGCGGCAATGCAATGGGGCAGGGCAGGATGACCAGCGGCAACTGGCGGGCGACCCGCTCGCAATACTGGCGGCCGGTGGTGAGCACCAGCAGGGTGCCTGCGACCATTTCGGCCACAAGACTGAAGTAGGCGCAGCGGGCGGCAATGTTGCGCTGCAGGCCCTGGCTTTCGAGGATCTGGTCAATGATGCCGCGCGCGCCCGGGTGCATGGGCGTGGGAGCAATGTGCTCGGCCTGCAACCAGTCGGATTCGTCCCAGCCGCGGCGCACGGCCGGGTGGTCGCGGCTGACCAGGCACACCACCTCGTCGCTGAACAGGCGCGCCAGGTGCAGGTCTTCGGGCGGCTGCAGCCAGTTGCCGATCACCAGGTCGATGTCGCCCTGCGCCAGCTGGGCGCGGTAGTCGCTCTCGCGCGTGAGGGCGTTGATCTCGATGCGGGTGAGCGGCGCCTGGCGCTTGACGTCGGCCACCAGGCGCGGCAGGAAGGAGGGGTCCAGGTAGTCGCTGGCGGCAACGCGGAAGGTGGCGGTGCTGGTGCGCGGATCGAACTGGCGCGCCTCGGTGAACAGCGCTTCGGCGGCGCGCAGGATGTGGGCTGCGGGCTCGACCATGCGGCGCCCGGCGTCGGTGGCCACCATGTGGGCGCCGTTGCGCACCAGCAGCGGGTCGCCTGCCAGCTCCCGCAGGCGCTTGAGCGCAGCCGACACGGCCGGTTGATGCATGCCCAGGCGCAGCGCGGCACGCGAGACGCTGCGCTCGGTGAGCACGGTGTACAGCACGCGAATCAGGTGCAGGTCGATGCGATCGAACAGCTGGCGTTCGGACACCGCGCTGGCCATGCCGCCGGGCGCGGTGTCTCCGGTTGAAGAGCCCGAAGGCGATGCGGTCATGTTTCAGCGCCTGGATGGGCTCGGGGAAGCGGCGTGGGTTCGCGTTCAGGCCGCCTGCTGCACGGCGGTGAGGGCGCGCAGGATGGCCTCGCTGGTGGCGGGCGCCGACAGCGGCGGATCGACCCGGTGCCCGCCCGCGGCCGAAATGGCGTCGCGGATGGCAAAGAACACCGAGAAGGGCAACAACAGGGGCGGCTCACCCACGGCCTTGCTGCGGTGGATGGAGTCCTCGACGTTGGGGCCGTCGAACAGCTTTACGTTGAAGATCGGCGGGCAGTCGTTGGCGGTGGGAATCTTGTAGGTGCTGGGCGCGTGCGTCGTCAGCAGGCCGGTCTTGGGATGCCACACCAGCTCTTCCGTGGTCAGCCAGCCCATGCCCTGGATGAAGGCGCCCTCGACCTGGCCGATGTCCACGGCCGGATTCAACGAGCGGCCGGCGTCGTGAATCACGTCGGCACGCAGCAGCTTCCATTCGCCCGTCAGCGTGTCGATCACCACCTCGCTCACGGCAGCGCCATAGGCGAAGTAGTAGAACGGGTGGCCCTGCATCTTGTCCTTGTCCCAGGACAGGCCCGGCGTGGCGTAGAAGCCGTCGGACCACAGCTGGACGCGGTCGAGGTAGGCCTCGGCGATGACGGTGTTGAAGGCCAGCGTCTTGCCGCCCACAAGCACCTGGTCGTTGGCAAAGCGCACCTCTTCGGCCGTGCCGCCGTGGCGCGCGGCGGCGCTGGCGGCCAGGCGCTCACGCAGCTGGCGTGCCGCATCCTGCGCGGCCTTGCCGTTCAGGTCGGCGCCGGTGGAAGCCGCCGTGGCCGAGGTGTTGGCCACCTTGCTGGTGTCGGTGGCGGTACAGCGCACGCGGTCGAAGCCCACGCCCAGCTCATGCGCCACCACCTGCGCCACCTTGGTGTTCAGGCCCTGGCCCATTTCGGTGCCGCCATGGTTGACCAGGATGGAGCCGTCGGTGTAGATGTGCACCAGGGCGCCGGCCTGGTTGAAGTGCTTGACGTTGAAGCTGATGCCGAACTTGACCGGGGTGAGCGCCAGGCCGCGCTTGAGCACCGGACTGTCGGCATTGAAGGCCGCCACGGCAGCACGTCGCGTCGCGTAGTCGCTGCTTTCCTCGAGCTGCTCGACCAGTTCGTGAATGACGTTGTCGCGCACCGGTTGCAGGTAGGGCGTGACGTTGCGCTCGCTCGTGCCGTAGAAGTTGGCGCGCCGCACCGCCAGCGCATCACGCCCCAGCCTGCGGGCGATGCTGTCCATGATGTATTCGATGGCAATGGCGCCTTGCGGGCCGCCGAAACCGCGAAAAGCGGTGTTGCTTTGCGTGTTGGTCTTGCCGCAAAAGCCGTGCATGGCGACTTCGGGCAGCCAGTAGGCGTTGTCGAAGTGGCACACCGCGCGGGTCATGACGGGCGCCGACAAATCGGCCGAGTGGCCGCAGTGCGAGACCATTTGCAGCGTGACACCCAGGATGCGGCCTTCGTCGTCGTAGCCGGCGTCGTACTCGTACCAGAAGCCGTGGCGCCGGCCGGTGATCAGGAAGTCGTCGTCGCGGTCCAGCCGCAGCTTGACCGGACGGTTCAGCCCGCGCGCGGCCACGGCAGCGATGCAGGCGAACTGGGCCGACTGCGATTCCTTGCCGCCAAAGCCGCCGCCCATGCGCCGGCACTCGACCAGCACCGCGTTGGACGACACGCCCAGCGCGTGCGCCACCAGGTGCTGCATCTCGCTGGGGTGCTGAGTGGAGCAGTGCACGTGCATGCCGCGGCCTTCCTTGGGGATGGCGTAGCTGATCTGGCCTTCCAGGTAGAACTGCTCCTGCCCGCCCACGTCCAGGCTGCCCGTCAGGCGATGCGGCGCGCCGGCAATCATGGCGCGGATGCCGGCCTCGTCCTGGCCGCTGCTGCTGCGCAGCAGGTGCATGGGCGGCACCACGTACTGGCCCCTGGCATGGGCCTGTCTCGGGGTCAGCACCGGCTCGGCCGCTTCGATCTGCAGCGCATTCCTGGCCAGGGCGGCGGCACGGCGGGCCTGATCGCGCGTCTCGGCGACGACGGCGAACACCGGCTGGCCCAGATAGCGGATCTCGCCGTCGCACAGGATGGGATCGTCGGGTACGGCCGAGCCGCAGTCGTTGACTCCCGGAATGTCGGCGGCCACCAGCACCCGAACCACGCCGGGCATGGCGCGCACGGCGTCCAGATCGACGCCCAGCAGGCGCCCGGCCGCCATCGGCGACAGGCCCAGCGCGCAGTGCAGGGTGCCGGCCAGCTCGGGAATGTCGTCGGCGTAGGTGGCGGTACCGGTGACATGCAGCACGGCCGATTCGTGCGGCAGACTGATGCCCACGCGCGCACCCGCGTCTTGCGCCTGGCTCTCGCCATTGGTATCCAGGCGATGCCTGATGTTGGCGCGGTAGTCGGCAAACGGCTCCACCGGGCGCAGCAGATGGTCGGCAACGGGTTTGTTCATGGCGTTCTCCTGGAGTGCCATTTCAGGCCGCAACGTGCGGCATGACGCTGAACACGCTGGTGTCGTCGGACGCCAGCGGTGCATTGGCGCGCGTTTCGAGCCAAAGCCGTTCGATCAGATTCCTGGCAACTTGCAGGCGGTAGCTGTCGCTGGCGCGCATGTCGCTCAAAGGCTTGAAGTCCTGCTCCAGCGCTTGCTGGGCCGCGCGCACGGTGTCCAGCGTCCAGGCTTGCCCCAGCACGGCGGCTTCGGCCTGGGTGGCGCGCTTGACGATGCCGGCCATGCCGCCATAGGCCAGGCGCACGCTGCTCACCTGGGAGCCGTCCAGCCCGATCGCCATGCCGGCGCACAAGGCCGAAATGTCGCAGTCAAAGCGCTTGCTGATCTTGTAGCCGCGCACCTGGCGCTGGAACGCCGCCACCGGCACGGCGATGGCCTGCACGAACTCGCCGTCCTGCAGGGCGTTCTTCATGTAGTCCAGATAGAAGTCGGCAAGCGGCATGCGGCGCACCGTGCTGCCCTGGCGCAGTTCGATCTGCGCGTCCAGCGCCATCAGGATGGGCGGCGAGTCGCCAATGGGCGAGCCGTTGGCCACGTTGCCGCCCATGGTGCCGGCGTGGCGGACGGGCGGCGAGGCAAAGCGCAGCCAGACGTCGGTGAGCTGCGGCGCGCGCTGCACCAGGGCGCGCCAGGCGTCCTCCAGCGAGGCGGCCGCGCCGATCCACAGCTCGTCGCCGCGCGGCTCCACGCGCTGCAAGTCGGCCACGCGGCCGGTGTAGATCAGATCGCCCACGTCGCGAAACTGCTTGTTGACCCACAGGCCCACGTCGGTGGAGCCGGCCAGAATGCGCGCCTTGGGCTTGGCCAGGCGCAGGGCGGCCAGTTCGTCGGCGCTGCGCGGGGCGTGAAAGTGGTCAATGCGCGAGCCCCCGGGCGTGGCCGTCGGGGCGCAGTAGTCGAGCGCGGCGGGCGCTTGCAGGCCCTGCAGCGCCTTCACCACGGCGGCACGGTCGAGCCGCACGGCGGGCAGGTCGAACATGCGCTGGCCGGCGTCCAGAATGGGGCGATAGCCGGTGCAGCGGCACAGGTTGCCCGACAGGTCGTCGGCCAGCTGCTGGCGCGACGGAACGGTTCCGGCCTGCTGGTGCGCCTCGTAGGTGGACCACATGGACATCACGAAGCCGGGCGTGCAAAAGCCGCACTGCGAGCCATGGCACTCGACCATGGCCTGCTGCACGGGGTGCAGGTCGGCTTCGTGGGCCCCCGCGGCCCTGGTCGGGCGCAGCGCTGGCAGGTCTTCCACCGTGAACAAGGCCTTGCCGTCGAGCGTGGGCAAGAACTGGATGCAGGCGTTGACGCTGGCGAGCTGCAACTGGCCCTGGGCATCGAGTTCGCCCAGCACAACCGTGCAGGCGCCGCAGTCGCCCTCGTTGCAGCCTTCCTTGGTGCCGGTGGCGCGGGCGCGTTCGCGCAGCCAGTCCAGTACGGTGCGCGTGGTGGGCTCGCCGGTCACGGTGACCACCTCGCCACGGTGCACGAAGCGGATGGCCTGGGCGGGGGTGGAGGCGTGGACGGTCATGGCAGATCTCTCGTTCTGTGGCCTCGGTGCGTGGCGGCGCCCGATGCCGATGCTTCAATGATGCGGGCTTGGCGTACGCGCTGGCATACCCGCCGGTTCATATTCGATATGTTGTGAGCCATATAACACTCGGGTTAACCCGAGCGCAGATGATTCATTTTCGTGACTTCAGGCGGCGCTCGCAGCGCGGCGCCGGATCAGGGTGGCGCCTGAAGCAGCATCTGCGCCGCCGTGGCGACGGCAATCACTTCCGGCTCCTTGCCGGTGATGCCGGGGATGCCGATGGGGCAGGTGATGCGCGCCTGCTCGGCCTCGCTGAAGCCGCGCGCCGCCAGGCGGTGGCGAAAGGTGGCCCACTTGGTCTTGCTGCCGATCAGGCCGATGTAGGGCAGATCGTCCTGCTGGCGCAGGCGCTCCAGGCAGGCGATGACGATGTCCAGGTCCTCGGCGTGGCTGAAGCTCATGATCAGCACGCGGCTGCCGGGGGCCAGATCCGGCACGGCGGCCTGCACCGGGTCGCTGTACTCGGTGTGCACCGATGCCGGCATGGCGGCCGGAAACACCTCGTCGCGGCTGTCGATCCAGCGCACCGCATAGGGCAGGGTGCACAGCACCCGAACGATGGCGTGGCCCACGTGGCCGCCGCCAAACAAGGCCACGGGCGCCAGGTGCAGGCTCAGACGTTGACGCAGCGCGGGCGCGTTGGCCGCGCCGATGCGCTCGAAGCGCAGCATCACGATGCCGCCGCAACACTGCCCCAGGCTGGGGCCCAGGGCAAAGCGCCGCACCTCGCCCTGCGCGGGGGCGCCGGCCTGGCCCTGCAGCATGGCGCGGGCCTGGGCCACGGCGTCGAACTCCAGGTTGCCCCCGCCGATGGTGCCGCTCAGCCCCTCGGGCCAGACCGCCATCCAGGCGCCCGCCTCGCGCGGGGCCGAGCCCCGGGTTTCGCTCACCTGCACCAGCACGCCCTCGGCATGCGGCAGGCGCTGCAGGCAGTCGTCCAGCGCGGAGAGGGTCAGGCTCATGCGGCCATTGTGCGGCGTGCCGTCAAGGACACTATCTGTCCGGACGTATTAAGCCCATGCGCGAACGGACTGGGTTCAGTCGACCTGCGCCCCCGAGGCCTTGACCACCGGCGCCCAGCTGCTGACTTCATCGTGGATGAACTTGTTGAAGTCCTGCGGGCTGTTCTTCTCGGCCACGGCGCCCAGTTTGGCGTAGGCCTGCCTGACCTCGGGTTTGTCGAAGGCGGCGTTCACCACCTGGTTGACCTTGTCCAGCACCGCCTGCGGCGTGCCCTTGGGGGCGACCAGGCCGAACCAGGAGGTGACGTCGAACGGCGCCACGCCGCTTTCCTCCATGGTCGGCACGTCGGGCGCCGAGGGCGAGCGCTGCCGGGTGGTGACGGCCAGCGCGCGCAGCTTGCCGGCCTGCACGTGGGGCCAGGACGAGATCATGTTGTCGAACATGTACTGCACCTGCCCGCCCATCAGGTCGGTCAGCGCGGGTGCGCTGCCCTTGTAGGGCACGTGCACGGCATGCGTGCCGGTGCGCACCTTGAACAGCTCGCCCGCCATGTGGATGGAGGTGCCGCTGCCCGAGGAGGCGTAGGACACCTTGTCGCCCTGGGTCTTCAGCCAGGCGATGAACTCGGGCACGGTCCTGGCCGGCACATTGGGGTTGACGACCAGGATGTTGGGCATCTTGGCGCACAGGGCCACGCCCTCGAAGTCGCGGTCCAGCTTGAACTTGATGTTCTTGTACAGCGTCTGGTTGATGGTGCTGGTGACGGCCATCATCAGCAGCGTGTAGCCGTCGGGCGCCGCCTCGCGCACCAGGTCGGTGGCGATGTTGCTGCCGCCGCCGGGCTTGTTGTCGACGATGAAGGGCTGGCCCAGCGCCTCGGTCAGCTCCTTGGCCATCAGGCGCGCCACCACGTCGGTAGTGCCGCCGGCCGAAAAGCCGACGACGATGCGCACCGGCTTGGCGGGCCAGGCGCCCTGGGCGCGTGCGCCGAGGGCGCTGGCCGCCAGCAGGACAAGGCCGGCCTGCGCGATGTGGCGACGGGTGAGGGGGCGGGGATGGGGCATCGAGATGTCTCCTGGTGCTTGATTTCGGGAGTCCTCAATGTAGCGGCACCGCGGCCCAGGTCGAGCCGCGGTTTTCCCCAGCCTGGGTGTCAGCGCACGTAAGCCGTCTCGCCGTGGCTGGCGATGTCCAGGCCCTGGCGTTCGTCTTCTTCGCTGACCCGCAGGCCGAACACCAGGTCGGCGATCTTGAAGGCGATGAAGGCCGCCACCGCGGACCACACCACGGTCACCAGCACGCTCTGGGTCTGCACCCATACCTGATGGGCCATGGCAAAGTCCGCGCCCTGCGCGCCGCCCAGGCTGGGAGCGGCAAACACGCCGGTCAGGATGGCGCCGATGATGCCGCCCACGCCGTGCACGCCGAAGACGTCGAACGCATCGTCCACCCGCAGCATGCGCTTGAGCCCGCCCACGCCCCACAGGCAGACCACGCCGGCCACTGCGCCGATGACGATGGCGCCCATGGGGCCGACAAAGCCCGCGGCCGGCGTGACGGCCACCAGGCCCGCCACGGCGCCCGAGGCCGCGCCCAGCATCGAGGCCTTGCCTTTGTGCAGCGCCTCGGCCGCGCTCCAGGACAGCGTGGCCGCCGCCGTGGCCAGCACGGTGGTGACGAAGGCCAGGCCGGCCTGGCCGTTGGCCGCGCCGGCCGAGCCGGCGTTGAAGCCGAACCAGCCCACCCACAGCAGCGAGGCGCCCACCATGGTCAGCGTCAGGCTGTGCGGCGCCATCGCCTCGCGGCCAAAGCCGATGCGCTTGCCCACCATGTAGGCGCCCACCAGCCCGGCCATGCCGGCGTTGATGTGCACCACGGTGCCGCCGGCAAAGTCCAGCGCGCCGTCCTTGGCCAGCAGGCCGCCGCCCCACACCATGTGGGCAATGGGCACGTAGCTGAGCGTGAACCAGATCACGGCAAACAGCAGCACGGCGGCAAAGCGCGCGCGCTCGGCAAAGGCGCCCACCGTCAGCGCCACGGTGATGGCCGCGAAGGTGCCCTGGAAGGCCAGGAACACGTATTCGGGGATGGTGGGCAGCGCGCCAAAGGTGTTGGGCGTGACGCCCTTGAGAAACAGCTTGCCCAGGCCGCCGACGAAGTTGCCCTCGCCGCTGAAGGCCAGGCTGTAGCCATACACGGTCCACAGCAGGGTGATGAGCGAGAAAATGACGAACACCTGCACCAGCACGCTCAGCATGTTCTTGCTGCGCGCCAGGCCGCCGTAGAACAGCGCCAGGCCGGGGATGGTCATCAGGATGACCAGCAGGGTGGAGGTCAGCATCCAGGCGGTGTCGCCGCTGTTGAGCGCGGGTGTGGGCACGGGGGCGTCGGCGGCAAAGGCCGGGGCGGCCAGCAGCAGCGCCAGCAGGAGGAGGGTGCGTTTCATGTGTTGAGCTCCCGGGGGTAGGCGATCAAAGGGCGTCGGTGCCGGTCTCGCCGGTGCGGATGCGGACGGCCTGCTCGAGCGGGGTGACAAAAATCTTGCCATCGCCGATCTTGCCGGTGCGGGCGCTTTGCTCGATGGCCTCGATCACGCGCTCGAGCTCCTCGTCGGTGACGGCGGTCTCGATCTTGATCTTGGGCAGAAAGTCGACCACGTACTCGGCGCCGCGGTACAGCTCGGTGTGGCCCTTCTGGCGGCCAAAGCCCTTGA